>ENA-OQCX01000142-OQCX01000142.1-human-gut-metagenome-genome-assembly--contig:-NODE-142-length-36700-cov-6.089438_pt1 | contig 36700 bp, 48 predicted proteins | sample MGYA00242762_ERZ504587 | MGnify/ENA primary metagenome ERZ504587 (study PRJEB26092, sample SAMD00036337) | human gut metagenome | host: Homo sapiens | study: EMG produced TPA metagenomics assembly of...
CAAGGGAAGCCACCGCCAGGACCGCTTCCTCATTTACGGGGCCAAAGTCAGCTCAGGAGCATCGGGTGTCCGGGGCGTGGCATTTGCAGGAGGCGTAGGAACCCTTAGGGCGTGGAAATTTGCGTTATTCCCCCAAATCAAACTGTCTGAGCGTATGCGAGTTTTTGATTTGGGGGAATGCTTTTAGCAAATTTTCACACCCTTAGAGTTCCTAGCCTCCGAAACAGCCACACCCCGGACACCCGATACTCCTGAGCGTCCCTTCCCCACAACAAAAATACAACTTGTCACAACAACCGTACAAGTTGTATTATAAATTCCAGAAAGGGGAATCACCAATCACATGGAACCAACCACCGGCAAAGCCAAATACTACACCCTGATGGAAGCCCTAAAAGAGCAGATTCTCTCCGGAACCATAAAACCCGGCCAGAAGCTTCCCTCCGAAAACGAACTGACCCGGGAATACGCCCTCTCACGCCACACTGTCCGAAAGGCCCTCGCTCTTCTCGAAAATGAAGGCTACATCACCGCCCGGCACGGCAAAGGAACCTTCTGCTCCGAGCGCGTAATCCAGCGTCATAATTCAAAAAACATCGCCGTCACCACCACCTACCTGTCCGACTACATCTTCCCCCGCCTCATCCAGGGAATGGATCGAGTGCTGAGCGAAAACGGCTACAGCATTATCTTAAAGAACACCTGCAACAGCCGCTCCAAAGAAGAAAAAGTCTTAAAAGAACTCCTCGACAAGCCCATCGACGCTCATCATCGAGCCGAGCAAAAGCCAGATCCTCTGCCGCCACATCAACTTGTACGAAATGCTGGACAAGTATCAGATCCCGTATGTCTTCATCCAGGCTGCTACCCCCAGATGGCAGACAAGCCCTGCATTCTGATGGATGACTGCAAAGGCGGCTATCTGCTGACCCGGCACCTTTTAGAGACCGGCCGACGAAACATCATCGGCATCTTCAAGCCGACGACAGCCAGGCGCCCAGCGCCATAAAGGCTACGTGCAGGCGCTGCAGGAAAGCGGAATCCTGTATGATCCCGAAAACGTCATCTGGTTTCACACCGAAGACCGGAAAACCAAACCGTCCCTGATGCTTTCCATGCTGCTCGACAGCAAAAAGTCCGTCGATGCCGCCGTCTGCTACAACGACCAGATCGCGCTCGCCGTCATCTCCATGCTGGAAGAAAAGGGAATCTCCGTGCCGGAAGACATCGCCGTCACCGGATACGACAACTCGCTGATCGGCCAGAGCAGTCCGATCGGGATCACGACCATTGCCCATCCGCAGGAAAAACTCGGTGAGATGGCAGCAGAGCTCATTCTCGAAAAAATCAGAAAAGTCCCGGAAGAAGAAAGCAGCGTCAAACGCCTGATTTCCCCGGAACTCATCGTAAGAGAATCCACTGCAGGAAAAAATCTGTCAACAGAGACGAAAAAATAGAAAAGAACCCAAGGGAGGAAAAAACAATGGGAATGGATGCAAAAACAGCAATCCTCGAACAGAAAACAGCACTTGGTATTGAGTTCGGCTCAACCAGAATCAAAGCCGTCCTGATCGGCGCAGACAACGCCCCGATTGCATCTGGAGATCACGAGTGGGAAAACCGCTACGACAACGGCGTGTGGACCTACACCCTCGAGGACATCTGGACGGGCCTGCAGGATGCATATACCAAAATGGCAGCTGATGTCAAAGAAAAATACGACATCACCCTGACCCGCGTCGGAGCCATCGGCTTCAGTGCCATGATGCACGGCTATATGGCATTTGACAAAGCAGGAAACCTCCTCGTGCCGTTCCGCACCTGGAGAAACAATATCACAGAAGAAGCAAGCGAGAAGCTGACCGATCTTTTCGGATTCCACATCCCGCAGAGATGGACTATCGCCCATCTGTATCAGGCAATCTTAAACGGTGAGCCGCATGTGGCAGATATCGACTATGTGACAACCCTTGCCGGATACATTCAGTGGAAAATGACCGGCGAGCGTGTCGTTGGTATCGGCGAGGCATCTGGAATCTTTCCAATCGATTCTGAAACCAACACTTACTTTGCCGACATGATCGCCAAATTTGACGAGGCAGTCGCAGACAAAGCATATTCATGGAAAGCACTCGATGTTCTGCCGCACGTTCTGACCGCAGGTGACAATGCCGGTGTTCTGACAAAAGAAGGTGCCGCACTTCTCGACATGTCCGGAAATCTGGAAGCAGGCATTCCGCTCTGCCCGCCGGAGGGAGATGCCGGAACAGGTATGGCAGCAACAAACAGCGTCCGCGTCAGAACCGGAAACGTGTCTGCCGGAACTTCCGTTTTTGCTATGATCGTTCTGGAGAAGAACCTCTCCAAAGTATACCCGGAGATCGATATGGTAACAACCCCGTCCGGTCATCCGGTTGCCATGGTGCACTGCCAGAACTGTACTTCTGATCTGAATGCATGGGTCAATCTCTTCCGTGAATTTGCGCAGACCTTCGGCATGGAAATCAGCACGAATGATCTGTTCGGCAAGCTGTACAACAAAGCCCTGGAGGGCGACGCAGACTGCGGCGGACTCCTTGCCTACAACTACTTCTCCGGCGAGCACGTAACCGGCTTCAACGAGGGCCGTCCTGTCTTCGCACGTACTCCGGATGCGAAATTCAATCTGGCAAATTTTATGAGAGTCAACCTGTTTACTTCCCTTGGCGCCTGAAAGTCGGCCTTGATATCCTGATGAAAGAGGAGCATGTGCAGGTCGACCAGATTCTCGGCCACGGCGTCTCTTCAAGACAAAAGGTGTCGGCCAGAAGATCCTCGCAGGTGCATCGACGCACCGGTTTCCGTCATGGAGACAGCAGGAGAGGGCGGAGCCTGGGGCATCGCACTGCTGGCTTCTTATATGATCAACAAAGAAGAGAATGAAACACTCGAGGATTACCTCGATGCAAAAGTCTTCGCAGGAAATGCCGGAACCAAGATGGATCCGGACCCGGCAGACGTCGCTGGATTTGAAGTATTCACCGAGCGCTACAAAAAAGGCCTGCCGATTGAGCGTGCAGCAGTAGAGAGCTTAAAATGAACCATCGTTTGGGAAAGACAGAAAGGACAACACAATGTTAGAAGAACTGAAAAAAAGAGTATACGAAGCCAACATGCTTCTTCCAAAATACGGACTGGTTACCTTTACCTGGGGAAATGTCAGTGAGATTGACCGGGAAAGCGGTCTGTTCGTCATCAAACCAAGCGGCGTGGATTACGACCTGCTGACACCGGACGATATGGTTGTCATGGATCTGAACGGAAACAAAGTAGAAGGACGCTACCGTCCGTCTTCTGACACCCCGACCCATCTGGAGCTGTACAAAGCATTTCCGGAGATCGGCGGCATTGTTCACACCCATTCCTCCTATGCGACAAGCTGGGCACAGGCGGGAAGAAGCATTCCGTGCTATGGAACAACCCATGCAGACTACATCTACGGTGAAGTACCGTGCCTGCGCTGCCTGACAAAAGAAGAGATTGACGAGGCATACGAGGAAAACACCGGCCATCTGATCGTCAATGAGTTCAAACGGATGGGAAAAGATGTAAAAGCCGTTCCGGCCGTTCTTTGCAAGAACCACGGACCGTTCACCTGGGGCAAAGATGCGCATGAGGCTGTTCACAATGCTGTTGTCCTCGAAGAGGTTGCCAAAATGGCATACCGTGCCGAGACCATCAACCCGAGAATCCAGCCGGCACCGCAGGAGCTGCAGGATAAACACTATTACCGTAAGCATGGTGTAAATGCTTATTACGGACAGAACTAAAAAAGAGTAAGAAGATAAGAAAAGTGTCATCCACAAACTGCAGGGCACACAGCCCGCAGGTGGATGACACTTTTTTTGATAAAAACATTTTTATGATAGAAATCTGCTTTTAAAATCAAGTGGTCGTCTGACGCCGGATCAGAAGCGGCGGAACGGTCTTGTGAACCGGCTCGGCAAGCGGCACCGGGTGGCGTTTTTTCCGTTCCTGCATCTGGGAGACCAGAAGGGAAACAGCCTCGTCTGCAATCTGGTCAATCTGCTGGCCGACAGTGCTGATCGGATAGATAGCCTGCTCGGAAATCGGCGCACCGTCGAAGCCGATGAGTTCGTAATCGTCCGGCAGGGTATGGTATTTGCGGATCAGAAGATTTAAAAGAATATTGGCATGATCATCGTTGGAGAGGAAGATGCCCTTTTTCTGACCGGCATATTTTTGTTCGATGTTGTCAAAAATTTCCTGCAGCGGTGCTGCGGCTTCCTGATAGGAGAGTCCAAAATCCCGAATGATAACCTTGTGCGGTACACCGGCCTTTACACAGGCATCCTGGAAACCGGCGAGACGGCGGTAGGCAGGAATATTTTCTTTGGTCGGTGAGTTCAGATGAATCAGGACATCACAGTGGTTATGAATCAGAAGCGAAGTCGCTTCGTACGCGCCGAGGTAGTTGTCTGTATTGACACTGCTGACGAACTGGTCTTCGCGCTCAATTGCAACGACCGGGATCTGCAGATCGGAGAGTTCGCGGGAGGAGAGTGTATGGGAGAGGACGATGAGGCCCTCGATTTTGTACGACATCAGCTCCTGAATGTAGCGGTGCTCCGTCTCGTCGTGGCCGTTTCCGGCGAAGACGAGGAATTTATAGCCATATTTCTCATAAGAAGCAAGAATCTGATTCAGCATCTCGGAATAGTAGTTCATGGAGAGACTCGGGATCAGGACGCCGACAAATTCGGTCTGTCCGTTCGCGAGGATTTTTGCCACTTTGTTTTCTTTATAGTTCAGTTTATCCAGTGCATCGGAAATGATCTGCTGATTTTCCGGTGTCAGGGAATCCGGGTTGTTGAAATACCGGGAAATGGTTGTTTTGGAAAAATGCGTGTACTGTGCAATATCATTAAAGGTTACATTTTTTTTTTCGTGCCATAAGTTCAAGTGTCCTTCCCTTCAAAAGTGTTGCGTGAATCATGTAAGCTTTCAGAAAAAAACAAATAATATATGAAGATAGTATAACATTTCTCGCCCGCCGGAACAAGCGGGAATCGGTTAAGTAACCGGTTTTGTAAAAGTTCCACAAAAGCCGAAAACAAAATTATGGAAAATCACGAAAAGTAAAGAAAATATTGACGAAACCCACTGTCAATGCTATGATAAAGACAACGAAAGTAACCGGTTACTTGACCGGTTACACAAAACGAAGGACAGGACTCGCTGTCCAGAGATAACAGGAGGAATTGTGATGAGAAAGAAATTTAGTGCCAGGGCGGCAGCTCTTGGAATGTCCGGCGTGCTTCTTACTTCTGCACTGACCGGATGCACCTTCGGCTTCGCAAGCGATCCGGATGACCCGAACGCAGTAAAAGAAGAAGTGCCGATCGACATGACCACCGATACCTTCCAGTACGATACGTCGCTTTCCGGAACGAGTATCGTCATCATGAACACAAAAGCAGAAATCCAGACAGCACTGGAAAAGATTGCAAAAGTGTTCGAGGAGAAAGCAGGCGTACATATTGAGATCATGCCGGTAACGGACGGCGATTCTCCTTATACCAAAGTAGTCAGCCTCTACAACTCCGGAAACCCGCCGACACTTTCCATTCTGGATACGACCGATGTCATTGCACTGGCAGAAGAAAAAGCAGCCGACTTAAGCAATGAAGCATGGACCGGCGAGGCAGAAGAGTACCTGACCAAAATCAACGGAAAGGTTTACAGCTTCCCGCTCTGTATCGAGGGCCGCGGTATTATCTACAACAAGAGCGTGATTGAAGATACCTTAGGTACCGAGTTCGATCCATCCGATATCAAAACCCAGGACGATTTCGCAGCACTTCTCCAGAGCCTGCGGGACAACGGAATGAAGAATCCGATCTCCATGGCAAAAGAAGACTGGTCCCTTGGAGCACACCAGCTGCAGTACATCTACGAGACATACAACGGAACCTCCGACGGTGCAGCAGAAGTCATCAACGAGCTGAAGGACGGAACCTTATATCTGCCGGACTACACCCGCATGAACGAGTTCCTGAATACCTTTGACCTGTTAAAAGAGTACAACGTAGCAAAGGGCGATCCACTCGGCGCAGATTACGATGAGATGGCAATTGACCTGGCAGACGGAAAAACCGCTTTCTGGTTCAACGGAAACTGGGCATGGCCGAACCTTGAGGAGGCAGGAGCCGAGACGACCGATGAGTATGGTTTCCTTCCATACTTCCTGAACAATGATCCGGACGACTTCGTCAACAGCAAAATCCAGGCATCCCCGTCCAAACAGATCATGCTGGATGATATCGTGGCTACCGACGAGCAGAAAGCAGCAGCAAAAGAGTTTCTGAACTGGCTGGTTTACAGTGAGATCGGACAGCAGATGGTTGTAAAGACCTGCAGCCTGATCCCTCCGTTTAAAAACAACCCGAACGAGCCAAGCGATCCGTTAAGCCGCGACATTTACGAAAAAGTACAGAACGGCGGAGCATTCAACGCATCTGCGATCGTGCCGAACGATCACTGGTCTGTCCTTGGTGCGGCAATGCAGAAATATCTGGCCGGAAGAAGTGACCGCGAGGAACTGATAGATTCCATCCAGCATACTGGGATGAGCAGTAAGCCGGAGGATATGAAGGAGGAACGAAAATGAAATCAAGCAACAAGGGAAAAGATTTCTGTGTATTTGCGCTGCCGGGCCTGTTCTGCTTCTTGGCAGTCGTCATGGTACCGTTTATCTACGGTATTTACCTGACCTTAACCGACTGGAACGGTGTTTCCAGCGTGAAAAACTTTGTAGGACTTTCCAACTTCGCAGCCGTTATGCGCGACGCGCAGTTCTGGAAATCCCTGCTGTTAACCTTTAAATATGTCATTGCGGTTGTTGTTCTCGTCAATGTGATCGCCTTTTTACTGGCTTACATCCTGACCCGCGGCATCAAAGGTCAGAACTTCTTCCGCGCCGGATTTTTCACCCCGAACCTGATCGGCGGTATCGTACTTGGATACATCTGGCAGTTCGTATTCTCCCGTGTTTTCGTCAGCATCGGCGAGACCACAGGATGGAGCCTGTTTGAAATTTCCTGGCTTTCTACCCCGAACAAAGCATTTGCAGCACTGGTGCTCGTTTCAGTATGGCAGCTGGCAGGCTACATGATCCTGATCTACGTTGCCGGCTTTATGGGACTTTCCGAGGACGTGCTCGAGGCGGCAAGCATCGACGGTGCATCCGGCTGGGTAAAAATGAAAAACATTATCCTTCCGCTGATGATGTCCTCCGTTACTATCTGCCTCTTCCTGACCCTGTCCCGTGCGTTCATGGTATACGATGTCAACCTGTCCTTAACCGGCGGTGCTCCGTACGGAACCACCGAGATGGCAGCCATGCACGTATATGAGAAAGCATTCACATCGAGACAGTTCGGTGTCGGCCAGGCAGAAGCCTTTATCCTGTTTATCATTGTAGCCTGCATCAGCGGTATTCAGGTATACACCACTAAGAAGAGGGAGGTTGAAGCATAATGAATCAGAAGAAAATTGGCGGAACAAAGAAAAAAGTAACTGACGCGCTGGCTATGCTCCTTATGATCATCGTTTTCTGTGCGTTCATGTTCCCGTTTGTCATGGTTATCATCAACTCCTTAAAACAGAAACGTGATATCATCAAGAGCCCGTTCTCCTGGCTGTTTACCATCAAAGGTCTTTCGTTTGACAACTTTGTAAAAGCATTCAATCAGATGAACTTCCTGAATGCCTTCAAGAACTCTCTGGTTGTAACCGTAACAGCAACCGTACTGGTTACGGTACTCGCAGCCATGCTGGCTTACTACATCGTGCGTAATGTCAACGTATTTTCCAATACCATCTTTGCACTGATGGTTGCATCCATGATCATTCCATTCCAGGCAATCATGATCCCGCTTGTCAGTGTATACGGCGGAACCTTAAACATTCTGAACCACAGACTGACCCTGATCTTCATGCACACCGGATTTTCCATGGCGATGTCCGTGTTCATGTTCCACGGATTCATCCGCGGAAGTATCCCGCTGGCGCTGGAGGAGGCCGCTTACATCGACGGCTGTACCCACACCCAGACCTTCTTCCGCATCGTGTTCCCGCTGTTAAAGCCGATCATTTCCACCATGGTAATCATGAATGCGATGGCATTCTGGAATGACTTCCTGCTGCCGTCCCTGGTGCTGACCGACAAAAAGCTGCTGACTCTGCCGCTTTCCACCTACAGCTTCTACGGAACTTACTCTGCAGATTACGGAACCATCATGGCAGGTCTTCTGCTCTGCGTCATCCCGATCCTGATTCTGTACGTGGCACTGCAGAAACAGATCATCAACGGTGTCGTAGCCGGAGCAGTCAAATAAGTAAATCATAGAAATCAAGAACAAGCCGGGCAAAGGAGGGCGGAATTAAAAATGCTTTCTTTTTCCGGCTTTTCTTATCAGAGACAACAAGAAAGAGACAGAAAGGAAATCAAACACATGAAAAACAGATTACACGTAAAAGCGCCGGGCAACTGGGTGAATGACCCGAACGGCATGATTTATTATAAGGGACAGTATCATCTTTTTTATCAGCATTTTCCGTACGCGCCGCGCTGGGGCACCATGCACTGGGGCCATGCGGTGAGTCCGGATCTGATTCACTGGGAGCATGTCGCGTTGCCCTGTTCCCGAGTCTTTCCGAGGACCAGAACGGCTGCTTTTCCGGAAGCGCAGTAGAAGAGAACGGCGTGATGCATCTCTTTTACACGGGTGTTCACTATAATCAGGTAAATCCGAAGGATATTCATCAGTGCCTTGATCAGGATTTTACTTCGGCGCAGCTTCACCTTACTTCGAAGGACGGTATGCATTTTGATGTCTTCGGGGATAAGGAGGTTGTTATCCCGGCACTCACCGATCCGGAAATCGGCGACAATACGCACACGCGTGACCCGAAAGTCTGGAAGGGAAGCGACGCATGGTATATGGTGCTTGGAAGCACGACGAAGGATCACAAGGGCGAGGCATTATTCTATAAGAGTGAGGATCTTTCCCACTGGCGTCTGGCCGGACAGGCGACGACGAAACAGAAGCTCGGCTGGATGTGGGAGTGCCCGGATCTCTTTAACGTAAACGGACGCAGCGTCTTTGTATTCTCCCCGATGGAACTGATCGAGGACACCGACGGCTATGCGGATCGGGCGATCTGTATGCTGCCTGAGTTTGATGAAAAAACCTGCACAATGAAATTTCCGGAGAACTGGCAGCTTCTGGACTGCGGCGGTGACCTCTATGCACCGCAGACCATGACGGATGCGGACGGAAACCGGATTTCCATCGCATGGCTTCGGATGCCGGAACCGGTAGATGGTATATGGCAAGGCATGTTCTGCATGCCGCGTGTGGTGGATGTACAGAACGATCATATTTACTTCCGTGTTCTGCCTGCCATCCGTGACGGATTCTGCAAAAAGACGGATTCCCTCGTTTCGGCATGCGGAGAGTGTGCCATGATCCGCGCCGAATTAAAAGAGGGTGAGAGCCTGGAAATCGGCGGCTATAAGATCTGGCGGCAGAGCGGAAAAGTCTGTGCAGACCGCACGGATGTCTATCCATCCGGTGCAAAAGGATGGCTTCATGCCGAGACACCGCAGTTAAAAGAGGGGGATCTTCTTGAGATTTTCGTGGATCCGAATATGATCGAAATCTATGCAAACAACGGCGAGTACGTATTAAGCCAGGCGGTTTACGGGCTTGGAGAGACATTCTCCTATGAAATGGAGAAAAAACCGGAAATTTATCTGTGGAATGAATGAATCAGCCAAAAAAGTTCTTGACGCATACGGGATTTTGTTCTAATCTAGTACGTAACAGCTTTCTAACGTTAAAGTGACGGGCTGAAAAACGAGATTTCGAAAGATATCCGAAAAGAACGCAAGGAGAGATTATTATGAAGAAAGTAGTAAAATTCGGCGGCAGCTCCCTCGCGAGCGCAGAGCAGTTTAAGAAGGTCGGAGACATCATCCGCGCAGATGAGGGAAGAAGATACGTGGTACCTTCCGCTCCTGGAAAACGAAATTCTGCTGATACGAAAGTAACCGATATGCTGTATGACTGCTATCGCACTGCAGTTGCTGGAAGAGATTTCAAGAAGAAACTGCAGAACATCAAAGCGAGATATCAGGAGATCATCGACGGTCTGAACCTCAGCCTGGATCTTTCCCCGGAATTTGAAAAATCGCAGAAAACTTTGCCGCAGCAGCCGGAGAGGACTACGCCGCATCCCGCGGAGAGTACCTGAACGGTATCGTGATGGCAAATTATCTGGGATATACGTATATTGATTCTGCAGAAGTGATCTGCTTCGACGAGAACGGAAACTTCCTTGCAGACAAGACTGACGAAGTGCTCTCCGAGCGTTTAAAAGATCTGGATAACGCAGTCGTTCCTGGATTCTACGGTGCAAAACCGGACGGAAGCGTAAAAACCTTCTCCCGCGGCGGATCCGATATCACTGGTTCCATCGTGGCAAAGGCCGTACACGCTGACATCTACGAGAACTGGACCGATGTTTCCGGTTTCCTGGTAACCGATCCGCGTATCGTCAAGGATCCGGAAGTCATTTCCACCATTACCTACCGTGAGCTGCGTGAGCTTTCCTACATGGGAGCTACCGTCCTTCATGAGGACTCCATCTTCCCACTCCGTCAGGAGGGAATCCCGATCCACGTGCTGAACACCAACGCACCGCAGGATCCGGGAACCATGATTGTGGAGAACACCTGCAGCAAACCGAAATTCACCATCACCGGTATCGCCGGAAAGAAAGGCTTTGCATCCATCACGGTTGAGAAGAGCATGATGAATACCGAGATCGGCTTTGGCAGAAAAGTGCTCGGTGTTTTTGAGGACAACAATCTTTCCTTCGAACATATGCCGTCCGGCATCGATACCATGACTGTATTCGTTCACCAGAACGAGTTCGCAGAAAAAGAGCAGCAGGTCATCGCAGGACTGCACCGTGCGGTACAGCCGGATTCCATTGACCTTGAGTCCGATCTGGCGCTGATCGCTGTTGTAGGCCGCGGCATGAGAAGAACGAGAGGCACTGCCGGAAGAATCTTCTCCGCACTGGCACACGCACACGTCAACGTTAAGATGATCGACCAGGGTTCCAGTGAGCTTAACATCATCATCGGCGTGGAGAACCGCGATTTTGAGACGGCAATCAAAGCAATCTATGATATCTTTGTAGTAGCACAGATCTAAAATGAATCTATAAAATCTCTGTCAGGAGTCTGAACTTCCGACAGAGATTTTTTTATGGTTTTTATGCCGCCGTACCGCGGAATTCTTTTCGAATGGTGAATGTAAAAATACAGATTACCACACAGCAGATGATCCAGATCGTCGGTTCGCAGAAGCAGACGGCGCGGTAACCGATCTGCGGAACACAAACGAAGAGATTATGTCAATTGCACTGAACTATCAATTTTCCTCACCGGGGTATTTTTCAAAGAGATTTAAAGGCTACACCGGCCTTACGCCGACCGAGTACCGCAGGTAAACAGAAACGAATTTTGCCCTTGTCGTTTTTGGGAACAGATGGTATAATCATTTCATAAATGCAAGACATTTGTGAAAAAATATCATAAAGGAACGAGGATGCAAGATGAAACGACGAGTATTACTGAAATTGAGCGGAGAAGCTCTTGCAGGAGAGAAACACACCGGTTTTGACGAGCCGACCGTCACAAAAGTGGCAAAACAGGTAAAAACTCTGGTAGACCAGGGGGTTGAAGTCGGCATCGTAATCGGAGGAGGAAACTTCTGGAGAGGACGCAGTTCCGAAAATATCGACCGTACCAAAGCAGACCAGATCGGTATGCTGGCAACCGTTATGAACTGTATCTATGTATCAGAAATCTTCCGTTCCCAGGGAATGATGACCGCAGTTCTGACCCCATTCCCATGCGGAGAGTTCACAAAAGGATTTTCCAAAGACCGTGCAAACAAATATTTCCAGCACAACATGGTTGTGTTCTTTGCCGGCGGTACAGGCCATCCATATTTCTCAACCGATACGGCAACCGTACTTCGTGCGATCGAGATCGAGGCAGACGAGATTCTGCTTGCAAAAGCAGTAGACGGTGTCTACGACAGCGATCCGAAAACAAACCCGGATGCAAAGAAATTTGACGAGATTTCCATTCAGGAAGTCATTGAAAAGGATCTGAAAGTGGTAGATATGACCGCATCCATCCTTTGCAAGGAAAACAAAATGCCGATGCTGGTATTTGGTTTAAATGAAGAGAACAGCATTGTAAATGCTGCAAACGGAAAAATCAACGGCACAAGAGTAACGGTATAATTAATAAAAATTCAGCAGTAAAACACTTGCTGTTTTACTGCGTAAGAAAATGATTCAGGTGTGAGCAGCTCTCCTTTTGCGAAGCAAAACTTTAAATGAGAGCTGCGAATGTCACAGTTCGCAGAACTGTGACGTATAAGAGATAGCAGGAGGACAAATTTAATATGGCAAATCAGATCGACGAGAGAGTAAAACCGTTTGAGGTAAAAATGGGCAAATCCATTGCAAGCTCGATTCCGAATTCGGAACCATCCGTGCAGGCCGTGCAAACCCGCACGTACTGGACCGCATTACTGTAGATTACTATGGAACACCGACTCCGCTGCAGCAGGTGGCAAACATCTCTGTTCCGGAAGCACGTATGATCCAGATCCAGCCGTGGGAAGCATCCCTGGTAAAAGAGATCGAGAAAGCGATCATGATGTCTGACCTTGGCATCAACCCGTCCGATGACGGAAGAGTCATCCGTCTGGTATTCCCGGAGCTTACCGAGGACCGTCGTAAAGAGCTGGTAAAAGAGGTAAAGAAAAAAGCAGAGGGCGCAAAAGTAGCCATCCGCAACATCCGCCGCGATGCCAATGATGCGTTCAAGAAACTTGCCAAAGAGGACGTTTCCGAGGACGAAATCAAAGAGCTCGAGGAGCAGACCCAGAAATTAACAGACAAATATATCAAAGAAGTAGATCAGATGGTGGACGTAAAATCCAAAGAAATTATGACCGTGTAATACAAAGAAAACGAGGGGCTGCCTGTCATTTGCAGGCAGCCTGTTATCGTTTACGGAGGAAAAAAGTATGGATAATGAATTAAAAGTGCCGAATCACATCGCCATCATCCTGGACGGAAACGGCAGATGGGCGAAAAAACGCAATATGCCGCGCGGCTACGGCCATATCGTCGGATGCGACAATCTGGAAAAAATGTGTGACGTGATTAAAGACATGGGTGTCAAATATCTGACCGTCTATGCGTTCTCAACCGAGAACTGGAAACGCTCCCGCGCCGAGGTGGAGGGCCTCTTAAAGCTGTTCCGCCAGTATCTGAAACGATGCATCAAAAAAGCACATAAAAATCAGATGCGCGTCAAAATCATCGGAGATCCGAGCGCATTCCCGCAGGATATTCAGGACAGCATTCATGAACTGGAGGAGTGCTCCAAAGATTACGATCACATGTACTTCCAGATCGCAATGAACTACGGTTCCCGCGATGAGATTCTGCGCGGCATGACCCGCATGATCGAGGATGTGAAAAACGGAACTCTCGCAGAGAATGCGTTTGATGAGAACGGAAAACTGACGGAGCAGTGTTTTGAGAGCTACCTCGACACCGCCGGAATCCCGGATCCAGATCTTCTGATCCGTACAAGCGGCGAGCAGCGCCTTTCCAACTACCTGATGTGGCAGCTGGCCTACACGGAATTTTACTTTACCGAGGTTCCGTGGCCGGATTTCCACGAAGAGGAATTGAGAAAAGCCATCGAACAATATAATAACAGAGACCGGCGTTACGGCGGCGTGAAGGAGGAATAAAAAAGATGTTTAAGACAAGACTGTTAAGCGGCATCGTGCTCGTCCTTGTGGCGCTGCTTACGATCTGCAGCGGCGGAACTGTGCTCTATATGACGGTTCTGTGCCTGTCGCTGATCGGTGCAGGAGAGCTGTTCCGCGTGATGAAGGTAAGAGAAGATAAATGGAATCTGTTGGAAATTACGGGCTATGCGGGCGTTGTGATTTTCTATCTGTCCCTGCTGCTTCATGACCCGATGTACCAGATGCTCGCGCTGATCCTGGATCTCGTGCTTCTGATGGCAGTATACGTATTTACTTATCCGAAATACAACGCCAATCAGGTGATGCCGGCGTTCTTTGCGATTGTCTATGTTGGCGTAATGCTTTCCTATGTATATCAGACCCGTATGCTGGACGGCGGAAAATTCCATGTATGGCTGATTTTCCTGTGCTCCTGGGGCTGCGATACGTGTGCATACTGTGTCGGCGTACTCTTTGGAAAACATAAAATGGCGCCGGTTTTAAGCCCGAAAAAATCCGTAGAAGGAGCTGTCGGCGGTGTCGTCGGAGCGATTCTGCTCGGCATCATCTATGCGGCTGCGACAAAGGGCGGCATGGTGGAATACGCCATCATCTGCGGTGTCGGCGCGCTGATCTCCATGGTCGGAGACCTTGCGGCATCCGCAATCAAACGAAATCAGGGCATCAAGGATTACGGAAAGCTGATTCCGGGCCACGGCGGTATTCTTGACCGCTTCGACAGCGTGATCTTTACCGCACCGATCATCTATTTCCTGTCGGTGCTTCTGATTCATTAAAAAAGCTTCCCCTACAGCATAAACGGGAAGCAGATGGGAGAAACTGGAATATGAAGAAAATAGCAATTCTTGGTTCAACCGGTTCGATCGGAACCCAGACCCTCGATGTCGTGCGTGCCAACGGCGATCTTGAGGTGGTCGGCATCAGCGCCGGAAGTAATATTACACTGCTCGAGCAGCAGATCCGGGAATTTCATCCGAAGTTTGCGGCAGTCGGCGATGAGGCGAAAGCGGCAGAACTCCGTGACAGAGTGAAGGATCTTCCTGTAAAAATCGGCAGCGGCATGGACGGCATGATCGAGCTTGCACGATGCCGGAGAGCGAAATCCTTGTGACAGCGATCGTCGGCATGATCGGCATTCGCCCGACGGTTGCGGCGATGAAGGCAGGAAAAGACATTGCACTGGCAAACAAAGAGACACTGGTAACGGCGGGACACATTATTATGCCGCTGGCAGAGGAATGCGGTGTGCAGATCCTTCCGGTGGACAGTGAGCACTCGGCGATTTTTCAGTGCCTGCACGGGGAAAACAGAAAAGAAATTGAAAAACTTCTGATTACTGCATCCGGCGGTCCGTTCCGCGGAAAAACAAGAGCGGAGCTCGAAAACGTAACGGTAGAGCAGGCGCTCCGTCATCCGAACTGGTCGATGGGGCACAAGATCACGATTGATTCCGCGACACTCGTTAACAAAGGACTGGAAGTCATGGAAGCAAAATGGCTGTTCGGTGTTGATCTCGACCACATCCAGGTTGTGGTACAGCCAAAGAGCATTATCCATTCCATGGTAGAATTTAAAGACGGCGCTGTCATGGCACAGCTTGGCACACCGGATATGAAACTGCCGATCCAGTACGCACTGTATTACCCGGAGCGCCGCTTCCTTGCAGGCGACCGCCTCGACTTTGCGGCGCTGACACAGATCACGTTTGAAGAACCGAATATGGATACCTTCCTCGGCCTTCCGATGGCAATGCAGGCGTCCCGGACGGGTGGCTCCATGCGACGGTCTTCAATGCGGCAAATGAACGCGCCGTTGCACTGTTCCTCGCGAAGAAGATCCGTTTCCTCGAGATTTACGACGTGATCGCCGGTGCAATGGAAGCACACAAAACGATTGCCGATCCGACGCTGGAGCAGATTCTCGCGGCGGAGCAGGAGACGTATGAATGGATTGCGAACAGATATAAGATGGGAGAATAAGACAGCATGATTGTAAAAATCCTGATAGCCGTACTCATTTTCGGAATCACCGTCATTATCCATGAGCTGGGGCATTTTCTTTTGGCGAAAGCGAATGGTATTACCGTGACGGAATTTTCGATCGGCTTTGGCCCGACGGTGGTAAAGACAGAAAAAGGAGGAACGGTCTATTCCTTAAAACTTCTGCCTTTCGGCGGTGCGTGCCAGATGCTCGGCGAGGACGGTGAAGAGGAGGGGGAAGGAACCTTTAACAGCAAATCCGTGTGGGCAAGAATTTCCGTCGTTGCGGCGGGACCGGTGTTCAACATGATTCTGGCATTTTTCTGCGCAATCTTTGTGATCAGTTACGCGGGAAGTTCCCCGGCGCGCGTCACAGAAGTGGCAGACGGTTCGCCGGAGGCAGAGGCAGGCCTGGAAGCGGGAGATATCATCACTTCCTATGAAGGAAGACATATTTCCATCGGAAAAGAGCTGAACTCTGTGATGACGGTACGGGGTGTGCCGACGGATGAGATTACGCTGGAGGTTAAAAAGGCCGACGGGGAAAAGAAAACGATCACATATGAACCGACGGTGACAACGCGGTATATGATGGGCTTTAACTACGATGACTGTGACCGCGGCATGGAATTCACGTATGTGCAGCAGAATATGCCGCTTGCCGCTGCGGGTGTTGTCGCGGGCGACCTGCTCGTATCGATCAACGGAGCGCCGATCACCTGTGTGGCAGATTTTACTGCTTACCAGACAGAGCATCCTTTCGATGGAAGCGCTGTGACGCTGGAGTATGAGCACAGCGGAAAGACGAAAGAGATTACGGTGACACCGGTTGAAAATACGTATGCGAATGTACAGTTTTCGTATCAGCTCCGGGAGAAACAGTCCCCGATCGGCGTGCTGAAATACAGCGTGCTGGAGATCAAATACTGGGTGCGCACCGTCATTGACAGTGTCAGTATGCTGATCACCGGACAGTATTCTGTGAACGATCTTTCCGGCCCGGTCGGCGTGGTGGATGCGATCGGAACCGCCTATGATGATGTAAAATCGCAGGGCGTTCTGGTTACGGTGATGACGATGCTGAACATGGTGATTCTGCTGTCATCGAACCTTGGCGTCATGAACCTGCTGCCGCTCCCGGCACTCGACGGCGGACGGCTTGTTTTTCTGATCATAGAAGCCATCCGCAGAAAACCAATCCGGCGAGACCTGGAGGGTATGGTTCACTTCGCGGGCCTGGTGCTTCTGATGGCGTTGATGGTCTACGTCATGATCCACGACGTCCAGCGGATCCTGTAAATCGAAAAATGAAAAGCAACAAAGCCTCATATTCTGCATACCATAAAAGGAGTGCAGGATATGGGGCTTTTTTATGAAAAATTTGCGTATGCAGCAGGAAATGACTGACCGCGGGCGGCTGGAAATCCGGGTAAATACAAGAATCCAGGCGCGGCCTGTTTCCGGGGCGCGGGTGACGGTTTCGTATACGGGAGATCCGCAGAATGTGATCGAGGAGCTGATTACCGACGGGGACGGCAGAACGGAGACGCTGGATCTGGCGACGCCGCCGCTCGAGTACAGTCTGGAACCGAATGTGAATCAGCCGTATTCCGAATATACGGTGAAAGTGGAGGCGGAAGGGTATGAACCGGTTGAAGTGACGGGCTCCGAGCTTCTTTCAGGAGAACAGTCCGTCCAGCAGGTGGACCTCAAACTGGCAGAGGGCGCAGCGTTTGCGGATGTGACGATCCCGGACCATACGTTGTTCGGCGAATATCCGGCGAAAATTCCGGAAAGTGAGATCAAGCCGACGAGGGAGAGCGGTGAGATTGTGCTGTCCCGTGTCGTGATCCCGGAGTATATCATCGTCCACGACGGAGCGCCGACCGACAGCACGGCACGCGACTATTATGTGCGGTACCGCGACTACATCAAAAACGTGGCGTGCTCGGAAATCTATGCAACATGGCCGGATGCGGCGATCCGGGCGAATATCCTCGCAATCATGTCATTTACGCTGAACCGTGTCTATACAGAATGGTACCGCAACAAGGGATACGATTTTACGATCACTTCGTCGACGGCCTACGATCACAAATGGATTTACGGCAGGAATATTTTCGACAGCATTTCCCTTGTGGTCGATGAGATTTTTGCCGATTACCTGTCGCGCCCGAATGTGAAACAACCGATTCTGACGCAGTACTGTGACGGAAACCGTGTGAGCTGCCCGAACTGGATGAGCCAGTGGGGGTCCAAAAACCTGGCGGACCAAGGGTATTCAACGATTCAGATTCTCCGCAATTATTATGGAGACAATATGTATATCAACACGGCGGAGGAGATTTCCGGCATCCCGTCCTCCTGGCCGGGGTATGACCTCACCATCGGCTCGTCCGGGAACAAGGTACTGCAGATGCAGGAGCAGCTGAACGTGATTGCGGAGGTGTATTCATCGATTCCGACGGTCTATGAAAATGGCTATTTCGATGAAGAGACGCAGGACGCCGTCGAAGCGTTCCAGCGGCTGTTCGGCCTGCCGGTTTCCGGCATTGTGGATTATCCGACGTGGTACAAAATCCAGTCGATTTATGTGGCTGTGACGAGGATTGCGGAGCTGCAGTAGGTATACAAAAGTCTTTATAAGGGGCGTGTTTTCTGCGAAAAAACGCGGAAAATGCGCCTTTTCTGCGGCTTTTGAAACGGATCAGAAAAATTTTAAAACTGTCAAGAAAAAATACTTGACACCCTGCGCCTTTTCGTGTATGATAACCAAGGTGATCGCAATGGAAAAAATATTGGAACAGACATTACTGTATGATTTTTACGGCGAACTTCTGACTGAACATCAGCGTCAGGTATATGAGGACGTGGTGCTCAACGATTTTTCCCTGAGCGAGGTTGCGGCAGCGCGGGGCATTTCCCGCCAGGGAGTCCACGATCTGGTCAGACGCTGCAACAAGACACTGGAAGAGTATGAAGAAAAGCTTCATCTGGTACAACGCTTTGTGCAGATCCGGGAGAATGTAAACGAGATCCGAAAGCTGACAGATCCTTCTGGTGATACCCCGAAAGAAGATGTGATGCAGCGGATTGCAGCAATTGCATCGGATATATTAGAGGAGCTTTGAGCATGGCATTTGAAAGTTTAACCGAGAAACTCCAGAATGTTTTCAAAAATCTCAGAAGCAAGGGCCGCCTGACCGAGGCGGATGTAAAGACTGCGCTGAAGGAAGTAAAAATGGCACTTCTCGAGGCGGATGTCAGCTTCAAAGTAGTAAAACAGTTTATCAAATCCGTACAGGAGCAGGCAGTCGGACAGGACGTCATGAACGGACTGAATCCGGGTCAGATGGTCATTAAAATCGTAAATGACGAGCTGGTTAAGCTGATGGGCTCCGAGACAACGGAGATTGCACTGCGCCCGGCAAGCGAAGTTACCATCATCATGATGGCAGGTCTTCAGGGAGCCGGTAAAACAACCACAACCGCAAAAATTGCAGGAAAGTTAAAAGCAAAGGGAAGAAAACCTCTCCTTGCCGCCTGTGACGTCTATCGCCCGGCAGCGATCAAACAGCTGCAGGTCAATGGAGAAAAGCAGGGTGTGGAAGTGTTCGCCATGGGAGATAAAAACCGTCCGGTGGATATCGCAAAGGCAGCGCTGGTGCATGCAAAGACAAACGGCTTCAATGTATTGATTCTGGATACGGCAGGCCGTCTGCACATCGACGAAGAGATGATGCAGGAATTACAGGATATCAAAGCGGCTGTTCCTGTGGATCAGACCCTTTTGGTAGTAGATGCTATGACCGGACAGGACGCAGTCAATGTGGCCGAGATGTTCAGCAATAAAGTCGGCATCGACGGTGTAGTACTTACAAAATTAGATGGTGACACCAGAGGCGGTGCGGCACTTTCAATCCGTGCAGTTTCCGGCAAACCAATTCTCTATGTCGGCATGGGCGAAAAGCTTTCGGATCTGGAGCAGTTTTATCCGGACCGTATGGCGTCCCGTATCCTCGGCATGGGCGATGTGATGAGCCTGATTGAAAAAGCGCAGGCAAACATCGACGAAGAAAAAGCAAAAGCCATGGAACAGAAGATGAAGAAGGCGCAGTTCGACTTCAACGATTATCTGGATTCCATGGAGCAGATGCGCAATATGGGCGGCATCTCCAGCATCCTGAATATGCTTCCGGGCGTCGGCGCGAAAATGAAGGGCCAGGATCTTGAGAGCATGGTGGATGAAAAAGACATGGCAAGAAAGGAAGCTATTGTACTTTCTATGACGCCAAAGGAAAGAGAAAACCCGGATCTCATCAATCCGTCGAGAAAGCAGAGAATTGCAAAAGGCGCCGGTGTTGACATCGCGGAGGTAAACCGTTTCATCAAACAGTTTGAACAGTCAAGAAAAATGATGAAACAGATGACCGGAATGGTCGGTAAGGGTGGTAAAAGAGGAGGATTCAAACTTCCCTTTTAGCATAAAAGAAAAAATATAAATAAATACATGAATTTACAATGGAGGTAAAGAAAAATGGCAGTAAAAATGAGATTAAGAAGAATGGGACAGAAGAAAGCTCCTTTTTATAGAATCGTTGTAGCAGATTCCAGATCCCCAAGAGACGGACGTTTCATCGAGGAGATCGGAACTTACGATCCGAACCGCGAGCCGAGCGCAATCAGCTTCAACGAGGAGGCTGCTAAAAAATGGCTGGCTAACGGCGCACAGCCGACCGAAATCGTTGCCAAACTCTTAAAACAGGCTGGTATCGAGAAATAATTCATACGGGGGTATCTTGTAATGAAAGAACTTATCGAAGTAATTGCAAAATCTCTGGTTGATCATCCATCTGAGGTAGTTGTGACAGAAACCGTCAGCGGTGATGACCTTCTGCTGGAACTCAAAGTAGATCCGTCAGATATGGGAAAAGTCATCGGACGTCAGGGACGCATTGCGAAAGCAATCCGTACGGTTGTAAAAGCAGCTTCCTCAAAGAGCGACAGAAAAGTTGTCGTAGAAATTTTACAGTAAGTAAAAGATAGGAAAAGGAACCGACAGTTGTTGCCGGTTCCTTTCTTTACGCGGGCAACGAGACAAAGTCCGTGCTTGCACGGGACCTTGGCGACTGCCGCGATAACTTGAGAAACTCGCAAAGCGTGTTTCTCAAGTCGCAATACACAGTAGAACTGGTTGGAAAGGGTTTTTGAATGGAAGAATATTTGCAGATTGGCGTAATTACCACAACCCACGGCGTACGCGGTGAGGTAAAGGTATACCCGACGACAGATCCGGAGCGTTTCTTTCTCTGGACCGCGTTTTTTCTCGATACAGGAAAGAAAAAAAGAACTCCATGTAACTGGCGTGCGTTTTTTCAAACAGCTTGCCATTGTAAAATTCAAAGGAATTGACAACATCAACGATATCGAACGGTATAAAGGCTGCAGCCTCTATGTGACGAGAGAGGATGCCATTCCGCTGGAAGAGGACGAATACTATATCGCAGACCTGCAGGGAATGCAGATGTACACCGAGGACGGCGAACTGTTCGGCACGCTCCGCGATGTGATGGAGACCGGTGCGAACGACGTCTATATTGTAGATTCGAAAGAGCACGGAGAGGTTCTGATTCCGGCGATCCATGACTGCATTCTGGATGTGGACCTGGATGAGCAGAAGATGACGATTCACCTTCTTCCGGGCCTGATTGACTGATAAAGAGAGTAAAGAACGATGAAATATCATATTCTGACGCTGTTTCCGGAGATGATCGAGCAGGGGCTGCACACCAGCATCCTCGGAAGAGCCATCAACAACGGCTATATTTCCCTCGAGACGACGAATATCCGGGAATTTTCAGCAAATAAATTCAACCGCGTGGACGATTACCCGTACGGCGGCGGTGCGGGCATGGTCATGGAGGCGGAGCCGGTGTTCCGCGCCTACCAGTCGGTAGCCGAAAAGATCGGGAAAAAGCCGCGCACAGTCTATCTGACACCGCAGGGAAAAGTACTGAACCAGACGATGGTGGAAGAGCTGGCGCTTGAGGACGATCTTGTGCTGCTCTGCGGCCACTATGAGGGCATCGATGACGCGTACTGCAGGAAGTGGTAACGGACTATATCTCGATCGGGGATTATGTTTTAACAGGCGGAGAACTCGGTGCAATGGTGCTGGTGGATGCGGTATCGCGGTTTGTGCCGGGTGTCTTAAGCAACGAGGAATCTTCGCAGTTTGAGTCGCTGCAGGACAATCTGCTTGAGTATCCGCATTACACAAGACCGGAGACATGGCACGAGAAAAAAGTTCCGGAGGTGCTTCTTTCCGGTGACCACAAAAAGATCGAAGCGTGGCGTCATGAGGCATCCCTGGTGCGGACAGCCGAGCGGCGGCCGGACCTTCTGGAAAATGCATTCCAGATTTCCTGCGCATGCAATGAAAAAGAGGAATCGTCTGCCTGGGCGCACGATCTTTTGGCAGGCATGACACGCTATGGTGTAAGCCTTGATCTCGGACGAAAGAAGATCCGGAAACAGAAAAATCTGTTTGATGACCATGATCTGCTGATTCTGCAGCTTCCGGGAACGCTTGAGGAGGGTATGAAAGCAAAGAGCGAGTATATCCGCAGCTTTGCCGGAAAAGAAACACCGCTGGTGTTTTTGTGCCCGGACGGATTCTCGGAAGAGGAAGAAAAACTCGAAGAGCAGCTGGAAAAAAACGGTTTCCGTCTGGTCGCACGGCTTACCGGCATACCGTCCGCGGACGGCCTGCAGCGGTTTTCTTTCGCGCTTCGCAGTCTGCTGTACAGCGGCGAATGGAAAGTGAAAAAAATACTTGCATCTGCGGATGCATTATAGTATAATGTATTTTGTTGTGAGTAAAGAGATGGTCCGCTGTTGCAAAAAGGCATTAAGAACATCCAGGGTAAAAAAAGGAGATAAAGAAATGAACGACATTATTAAGAAAATCGAAGATGCACAGTTAAAAGCAGAAGCACCGGAGTTCCGCGTTGGTGATACCGTTAAAGTTTACGGTAAAATCAAAGAGGGTAACCGCGAGCGTATCCAGGTATTCGAAGGCGTTGTCCTGAAAAGACAGGGCGGCGGAAGCAAAGAGACCTTCACTGTTCGTAAGAGCTCTAACGGCGTAGGCGTTGAGAAAACATGGCCGGTACACTCTCCGAACGTTGAGAAAGTAGAAGTTATCAGACGTGGTAAAGTAAGACGTGCGAAACTGAACTACTTAAGAGACCGTGTTGGTAAAGCAGCGAAAGTGAAAGAGCTGGTAAAATAATAAGTCGTTAAAAGGATGGCCGGAGGAACATGAGCAATTGTGTTTCTCCGGTTTTGTCTTACGGAGAATTACACTATGGGTATGAATACCAGATATGTAAAGGAATATTTCTACAAGAAAAAGATCCGTTCCACGTTTGTATGGATTCTGGAAATTATTGCGGCGATTCTTCTTGCCGCGGCATTTTCCTGGTTTTTCTGCAGAAGTGTCGTGGTGCAGGAGGGCTCGATGGAGCCGACTCTCGTGCCGGGGGAGCGTGTGCTGATGGACTCCGCCTGGTACCGCTTAAGTTCTCCGAAACGCGGGGATATCATCGCGTTCCGGACGAGTGAGGACAAGAAGGCGAGCATCCACATCAAGCGTGTGATTGCGCTGCCGGGCGAGACGGTACAGATCAAAGACGGACAGATCCTCATCAACGGGGAAGTCTATAATGAAAAAGATGAATTTCCGGCCATCACAAACGCGGGACTTGCCTCCGAGCCGATCACGGTCGGGAAGGGACAGTACTTTGTGCTCGGCGACAACCGGAACAACAGCGAGGACAGCCGCCACAACGGCATGGGACTCGTGGATTCGGACCGCATTGTCGGAAAGCTCTGGTTTACGATTTCGCCGTGGAAGAAAATCGGTTTCGTGTAAACGCAGCATAGAAGGAGAAGAAACATGAATTATCAGTGGTACCCGGGTCATATGACGAAGGCCCGCAGACAGATGCAGGAAGACTTAAAGCTCATCGACCTGATGATTGAGCTGGTCGATGCGAGAGTTCCTGCAGCGAGCCGCAACCCGGATATAGATGAACTTGGAAAGAACAAAGCACGGCTGATCCTGCTGAACAAATCGGACCTTGCCGATGAGCGCGGAAACGATGCCTGGATGGAATATTTCAAGGGAAAGGGATATTCTGTTGTGAAGGTCAATTCCCGTTCCGGAGCCGGCATGAAAGCGATCAACAGCGCCGTACAGGAGGCCTGCAAAGAGAAAATCGAGCGCGACCGCAAACGCGGCATCCTGAACCGTCCGGTCCGCGCGATGGTTGTCGGGATTCCGAACGTCGGAAAATCGACATTTATCAATGCGTATGCGGGCAGAGCCTGTGCGAAGACCGGAAACAAACCGGGCGTCACGAAGGGAAAACAATGGATCCGTCTGAGCAAACAGCTGGAGCTTCTGGACACACCTGGTATCCTGTGGCCGAAGTTTGAGGACCAGCAGGTGGGACTGCATCTTGCGATGATCGGTTCCATCAACGATGAGATCCTGAACGTGGAGGAGCTGGCGCTGTCCGTCATCGATTATCTGACGGCAGAATACCCGGGAACGCTGGAGAAACGCTTTGGCTTTGAAGGCATGACGGATCGTGTGGAAATCCTGGGTGAGATTGCGCGTGTGCGCGGCTGCCTGAAAAAGGGAAATGAGCTCGATTACGAAAAAGCAGCACGGCTTCTGATGGATGATTTCCGGAGCGGAAAGCTCGGCAGAATCACGCTGGAAAAACCGGAATAAATGGATTTATCAAAATAAAAAATGCGGAGAACAACGATGACAGAGAAAAAACAATCGATATCCGCCATACGGGAAATTTTTGCGGCAGCTTCGGAGACGGAGCTGCCCGCCCTTTATCTGGAGTATGAAGAGGATTCCCGTGCCGGCGTACAAAATCTGATTCAAAAATACCAGAAACAGGAAGAGGCCTTAAAAAAAGAGCGCGAGCGCACGGAACAGATGAAGATCTACGAGCACAAATATGAGGATCTTGGCTGGATCTGCGGCATCGACGAGGTCGGAAGAGGCCCTCTGGCGGGCCCTGTGGTCGCAGGTGCGGTCATTCTGCCACGCAACAGTAAATCCTGTATCTGAACGATTCCAAGCAGCTGACGGCCAAAAAACGCGACGAGCTGTACGATGTGATCATGCGCGAGGCAGTGGCCGTCGGCATCGGCTATGCCTCCCCGGCGCGGATCGACGAGATCAATATTTTACAGGCAACGTACGAGGCGATGCGGGAGGCGATCAGCAAGCTTTCCGTGAAGCCGGATGTGCTCTTAAACGATGCGGTGAAAATCCCGCAGGTGGACATCCGCCAGGTGCCGATCATCAAGGGAGATGCCAAGAGTGTTTCGATTGCGGCGGCAAGTATTGTTGCGAAGGTGACAAGGGACCGCCTGATGGAAGAGTACGACAAGGTGCTTCCGGGCTACGGTTTTGCATCGAACAAGGGCTACGGTTCGGCAGAGCATATCGCTGCTTTAAAAGAAATCGGCCCGTCACCGATCCACCGGCAGTCGTTTATCGGCCATTTCGTGTAAAGGCACCGCATCAAAAAAAGGAGAGGGTATCGCATTTGAATCAGCGGGAAGTAGGAACGAGACAGGAGAGCCGTGCGGCAGAATATCTGGAAAGCCTGGGATATCACATCCTGGTGCGGAATTTCCGGTGCCGCTTCGGTGAGATCGACCTGATCGCAAAACAGGACGACACATACATTTTTATCGAAGTAAAATACCGCACCGGCCGGACAGCCGGAGACCCGACAAGCGCCGTGGATGGAAAGAAACAGAAGAAAATTTCAAAAACAGCAGATTACTACCGCATGCTCCACCAGATCCCGATGGATGTGCCCTGCCGCTTCGACGTCGTGGCAGAGACACCGGAGGAGATCCGCGTCTATGCGAACGCGTTTTATTATCAGGGGAGCGGCTGGTAGGAAGGGAGTTTTTATGATACCAATTCAATGGAAACAAAACGATAAAAAAACGATGCATGTCAACGAGGCGGAAAACGGCGTGGTCTATCTGACCTGGCCGGCGATTGAGAAAATTGAGGGCATCCGCCATGCATTTTCCACACGGATCGGCGGGGTGAGTAAGGAACATCTTTCCAGCATGAATCTCAGCTTTTCGCGCGGCGACGATCGGCGAATGTGCGGGAGAATTACAGAAGATTCTGTGAGGCGGCGGGGTTTGAAGTGGAAAACATTGTTACCTCCGATCAGGCACACACGACGAAGGTCCGTTATGTGACGAAAGCAGACTGCGGCAGCGGCGTGACAAGAGACCGCCGATTTCTATGATATTGACGGTATGATCACTGACGAGCCGGGCGTCGTACTTGCGACATTCTATGCGGACTGCGTGCCGCTCTACTTTGTCGACCCGGTGCACCGTGCAATTGGACTTTCACATTCCGGCTGGCGTGGAACGGTCCACAAGATGGGACAGGCAACGCTCGATGCGATGCACGAACGGTTTGGAACAGAAGCAAAAGATGTGATCGCAGCCGTCGGCCCGTCGATCTGCCAGGACTGCTACGAGGTGAGCGGTGACGTGATCGAAGAGTTCCGGGCAGCATTCCCGGAAACACTGCATGAGAAACTGTTCTACGGAAAACCAGATGGAAAATACCAGTTAAATCTCTGGGAGGCGAATCATCAGATCCTTCTTGCGGCAGGAGTGCCGGAGAAGCAGATTCATCTGCCGAACCTCTGCACCTGCTGCAACCCGGATTTCCTGTATTCCCACCGTGCATCGAAGGGAAAAAGAGGAAACCTCGCGGCATTCCTTTCCCTGGTCTGAAAACAGGATCGAAAACAGAATAGAAAGCATCAAAAAACGGACCTGGAAAAAACAGATCCGTTTTTGCTGTATGCATCCGGCGGACACAAAATCGATTATCTGTGTTTTGCCAGCAGCTTATTGATTTTCTCTGTCGTAGACTGTACTTTTGCAACGGATACGTCGTGGTTAAGCGTATCGATAATGCTTGCCATATATTTGCTCATCTCAGCCGGCTCATACCAAGGACGGGAAACGAGTTCCGGTGTACGGTAGGTCAGGTCGGTGGTGATGACTTTGCTGATATAGCCTTTCTCATAGTAAGCATCGAATTTCTCCAGACCATCGGTGAAGAGGCCGAAGGTGGTGCAGACAAAGACGTGGTCAGCGCCGCGCTCTTTGACCTGTTTTGCAACGTCAAGCATACTCTCACCGGAGGAGATCATATCGTCGATGATGACAACATCTTTTCCTGCTACGGAATCGCCGAGGAACTCATGTGCCACGATCGGGTTTTTTCCGTTTACGATGGTGGAGTAATCTCTTCTCTTATAGAACATACCCATATCGACGCCGAGCACGTTGGAGAAGTATACGGCACGCGCCATCGCTCCCTCGTCCGGCTGATGATCATCAGATGATCGTTGTCGATCGTCAGATCCGGAACGGAACGAAGAAGGGCTTTTAAAACTGGTAGGTTGGCATGAAGTTGTCAAAGCCGCCGAGCGGAATTGCGTTCATGACACGAGGATCGTGTGCGTCGAAGGTGATAAAGTTGGAAACACCCATGTTCATCAGCTCCTGCAGAGCAAGTGCGCAGTCGAGAGACTCACGTTTGGTGCGCTTATGCTGTCTTCCTTCATAAATGAAAGGCATGATTATGTTGATCCGGTGTGCTTTTCCCGTTGCAGCAGCGATGATACGTTTCAGATCCTGATAATGGTCATCCGGTGACATGTGGTTCTCGTAGCCGCAGACCTTGTAGGTGATGCTGTAGTTGCAGACATCAACCAGGATGTAAAGATCGGCACCGCGGACGGATTCGTTGATCTTTCCTTTTGCTTCGCCGGAACCGAAACGCGGGCACTCGCAGTCAATCAGAAAAGAATCCTCGGAATATCCGGAAAAGGAAACCCCGTTGCGGCGCTCGGCGAGCTCTTTACGGAACTGAACCAGATACGAATCGACTTTTTTGCCATTTCCATACTGCCCGGCAGAGCTGCGAGCTTTAACGGGGCGACCGGAATGGAATTTTCAAGTAAATCTAAATTAGCCATACAAACCTCCAGTAATCGACATATTTTACAAAGCTTTTTCTTCCTATTTATATCATCGAAACAAAGGGCGCGTCAAGCAAAAAACGAAAGAATCCTTGCTTTTTGTGCAGGTTGTTGTTATTATAATGAATGAATGTCCGCTGGCTATGCAGAGTTCTGCTGCCTTTCGGACAGAAAATGAAGGAAAAGGAAAGGCCATAACGTAATATCTGTGAAAAACAAAACGAAACACATCATAAAGAAAATAGAACCGGGCAGTATTGCCGAAGAGCTTGAACTGGAACCGGGAGACGAACTGCTTCGTGTCAACGGGGAAGAAATCGAGGACGTTTTTGATTACCATTTCCAGACCAACGACTCCTATCTGGAACTCACGATCCGGAAGAAAAACGGGGAAGAATGGGATCTGGAGATTGAAAAAGAGTACGACGAGGAAATCGGCATCACATTCGAGAACGAGTTCATGGATCAGTACCGTTCCTGCAGCAACAACTGCATTTTCTGCTTCATCGATCAGATGCCGCCGGGAATGCGTCCCACCTTGTATTTTAAGGATGACGATTCGCGTCTGTCCTTCCTGCAGGGAAACTATATTACACTGACCAACATGAGCGACCACGATATCGACCGGATTATCCGCTACCATCTGGCACCGATCAATATTTCGTTCCAGACAACGAACCCGGAGCTCCGCTGCAAAATGCTGCACAACCGTTTTGCGGGCAATATCTTTCCGAGGTCCAGCGCCTTTACGAGGCGGGAATCGAGATGAATGGACAGATTGTGCTCTGCAAGGGATACAACGACGGCGCAGAGCTGGAGCGCAGTATTTCGGATCTGTCAAAATATCTGCCGCATCTGAAAAGTGTTTCGGTTGTCCCGGTCGGACTTTCGAAGTACCGCGACGGACTGGCGCCTCTGGAACCGTTTACCAGGGAGGATGCAAAAGAAGTTCTTGCCACGATTCACAAATGGCAGAAAAAGCTGTATGAACAGTGGGGACTTCACTTTATCCATGCTGGTGATGAATGGTATCTGCTGGCGGGAGAGCCGATCCCGGAGGAGGAAAATTACGATGGCTATATCCAGCTGGAAAACGGAGTGGGAATGCTCCGGCTTCTGGAAGACGAGGTTGCGGAAGAACTTTCGAAACGAGAAGGGGACGACCGTCACCGCCATGTAACGATTGCGACCGGAAAAGCTGCGGCGCCGTCGTTGGAAAAACACATGCAGAAAATTCGTGAAAAATATCCGAATGTACAGGCGGAGGTTGTCACGATTATCAACTATTTCTTTGGAGAATCCATTACCGTATCCGGTCTGATTACCGGAAAGGATCTGATGGAGCAGTTAGAGGGAAGAGATCTTGGCGACTGCCTGCTGCTTCCGTGCAACATGCTCCGTTCGGGAAAAAACGTCTTTCTCGACGATGTGACGGTGGAAGAGGTGGAAGAGCGCCTGAAAACACCGGTACAGATTATCGATGAGCCGGGCAGCGACCTGGTGAAAGCCGTTGTGGAGGAAAACCAGGAGACGATACACAGAAGGAGAACAATGTATGAGCAAGCCGATTGTAGCAATTGTGGGCCGGCCGAACGTGGGTAAATCCACCCTGTTTAATGTATTAGCCGGAGACAATATTTCGATTGTAAAAGACACACCGGGTGTAACCCGTGACCGTATTTATGCCGACGTGGAGTGGCTGAACCACAAATTTACGCTGGTAGACACCGGCGGTATTGAGCCGGAATCCAAAGATATCATTCTCTCCCAGATGAGAGACCAGGCGCAGATCGCCATTGATACCGCAAATGTCATCATCTTCATCACTGACGTCCGTCAGGGCCTTGTAGATGCCGATGCAAAAGTAGCTGATATGCTCAGAAGAAGCCGCAAGCCGGTTGTGCTGGTGGTCAACAAAGTCGACAACTTCGACCGTCAGATGATGGATGTTTATGAATTCTATAACCTCGGCATCGGAGAGCCGCACGCCATTTCCGCATCCGGAAAGCTCGGCATCGGCGATATGCTCGATGAGGTGACAGGATACTTTGAACCGGAGATGGAAAACGAGGAGGAGAGCGAGATTCCGCGCATCGCCATTGTTGGAAAACCGAACGTCGGAAAATCCTCCTGGTCAACAAACTGCTGGGCTCGAACCGTGTCATCGTATCCGACATCGCCGGAACGACGCGCGATGCGATCGATACCACGATCATGCACAATGGAAATGAATATATTTCATCGATACCGCAGGTCTTCGAAAGAAAAACAAGATCAAAGAGGAGCTGGAGCGGTACAGCATCATCCGTACAGTATCTGCCGTAGAGCGCGCAGATGTCGTCGTTCTTCTGATCGATGCAACCGAGGGTGTCACCGAGCAGGATGCCAAAATTGCCGGTATCGCCCATGAGCGTGGAAAAGGTATGATCATTGCGGTAAATAAATGGGATGCCTTGGAAAAAGATGACAAGACGATCTACCGCTTTACCGAAAAAGTAAGAAATACACTGGCTTACATGCCGTACGCAGAGCTTCTTTTCATCTCTGCGAAGACAGGACAGCGTCTTCCGAAGCTGTTCGAGACGATCGACATGGTTCTGCAGTACCAGAACTGCGCGTACAGACCGGTGTCCTGAACGAGATTCTGACCGAGGCAATGGCAATGCAGCAGCCGCCGTCAGACCGTGGAAAACGACTGAAAATCTACTACATGACACAGGTTTCGGTCAAACCGCCGACATTTGTTATTTTCGTCAACGACAAAGACTGATGCATTTCTCCTATGTTCGATATCTGGAGAATAAAATCAGAGAGTCGTTCGGCTTCCGCGGCACACCGCTGAAATTCATCATCAGAGAACGAAAAGAGAAGGAGCAGTAAAGAGTTATGGTACGGATCATATGCCTTTTGATCGGATACGCATTTGGCCTTTTTCAGACCTCATATATTTATGGAAGGGCGAAGGGAATTGATATCCGGGAACACGGCAGCGGAAACGCAGGAACGACCAACGCGCTCCGGACTTTAGGGAAAAAAGCAGGCGCCATCACGCTTGCCGGCGACTGCATCAAATGCATTCTGGCGGTCCTGACGGTACGCCTGATCTTCGGTGCATCGCACCCGGAACTGCTGAAACTGCTGACGGTGTATGCTGCGGCCGGAACGATTCTCGGCCACAACTTCCCGTTTTACTTAGGCTTCCGCGGCGGAAAAGGAATCGCTGCGACCGCGGGTCTGATTATCTCGTTTGACTGGAGAATCACGCTGGTCTGTGCAGCGCTGTTTTTCCTGAATCTTGCAGTAACACACTATGTTTCCCTCGGTTCCATGATGGTTTACGTTGTCTTTTTTGCAATGGCCGTTATCATGGGACAGGCGGGCTGCTTTGCGCTGGAACCGCCGTATCTCTATGAGATGTACGTGGTGATCGCACTTCTTGCCGTGCTTGCCTTTTGGGAGCACCGTGCAAACATCAAGCGTCTCATCGCGGGAACAGAGCGGAAAACGTATTTATCCAAAAAGTCGGAGAAATAAAATATGGCAAAGATTAGCATCATCGGAGCAGGAAGCTGGGGAACCGGCCTCGGCCTCCTGCTCTGCAACAACGGGCATGACGTGACGATCTGCTCGGAAAATGAAAAGGAAATTAAGAGCTTAAAGGAACACAGAGAGCATCTGACGAAGCTTCCGGCGTAAAACTGCCGGATGAAATGAAATTCACCTGCGATGTGCGCGGCTCCCTTTCCGGACAGGACATCCTTGTAATGGCAAAAGCATCCCCGTACGTGCGAACCACATGTAAAAAGTATGCGGCGGATATTCCGGACGGCCAGCTCATCGTCAATGTGGCAAAAGGCGTGGAAGCCGATACCCTGATGACGATGTCTCAGATCATCGAGGAGGAAGTGCCGGGAGCGAATGTCGTTGTTCTCTCCGGACCAAGCCACGCAGAGGAAGTCGGCCGCGGCCTGCCGACCACGATCGTTGTCGGCGCGCATGACCGCGAGAGCGCACTGTATGTGCAGAATGTGTTCATGAGTCCGGTCTTCCGCGTTTACACAAGCCCGGACATCACGGGAATTGAACTTGGCGGAGCTCTGAAAAATGTCATCGCACTGGCAGCCGGAACGGCGGATGGTCTTGGCTACGGCGACAATACGAAAGCGGCTCTGATTACCCGCGGGATCGCGGAAATTGCACGGCTCGGCACGGCGATGGGTGCCCATGCGGAAACCTTCTACGGTCTTTCCGGTATCGGCGACCTGATTGTAACGTGTGCTTCCGTTCACAGCCGGAACCGGAAAGCCGGATACCTGATCGGCCAGGGCAGAACGATGCAGCAGGCGATGGATGAGGTTCAGATGATCGTCGAGGGCGTCTATTCCGCAAAAGCGGGTCTTACCCTGTCGAAAAAATTCGGAATCGAAACGCCGATCATTCAGGCCGTCAATCAGGTTCTGTTTGAAAACAAAAACCCGAAACAGGCTGTGGATGAACTGATGCAGCGTATGAAAAAAGACGAACTCGCCCCGGATCTCTGGGAGCGGTAAAAATAAGAAACCTGTCACTTCTGTGAAATGATACAGAGACGGCAGGTTCTTTTTTGTGCAGACCGAAATTTTTCAGCAAAAATACGGGAAAAAGATGACAATACTTTCGAAATCAAGTATAGTAATAGAAAGCGGAATAATTTTAACTGAAAAGATGCGGAGGAAAATACAGCAGGAGGAAGAAAGAATGAGAGGAGTAGAAACAAGAATTCAGGAAATCCGCCATGCCATTTTTACGGAAGTTGCAAAAATGGCGTATGACGTGGACTCTCCGGTGGAAAAGACGATCGAGGAAATTCCTTACCGTGTAATTCCCGGTGAGGTCGGAAATTTTAGAAATGATGTGTTTCTGGAGCGGGCGATTGTAGGAGAGCGGCTTCGCCTTGCAATGGGACTTCCGTGCAGAAGCGCGGCAGAGCACGCCCCGATCTCGGACAATATCAAACTGGCGGACCAGGCGGAGACGTATTATACACCGCCGCTCATTAATGTCATCAAATTTGCATGCAACGCCTGTCATGAAAAACGGGTTCTGATCACGGAGGGATGTCAGGGGTGTCTTGCACATCCGTGCGTGGAAGTCTGTCCGAAAAAGGCCATTACGCTGGACCGCACCAATGGACGATCCTATATTGATCAGGATAAATGCGTCAAATGTGGTCAGTGTGCCAAGGTATGCGGATACCAGGCTATTATTATTCAGGAGCGTCCGTGTGCGAGAGCCTGCGGAATGGATGCCATCGGTTCAGACGAGAACGGAAAAGCGGATATCGATTACGAGAAATGTGTATCCTGCGGCCAGTGTCTCGTCAACTGCCCGTTCGGCGCTATTTCGGACAAATCCCAGATCTTCCAGGTAATCCGTGCGATCCAGTCGGGAGAGCGCGTCTATGCAGCGCTGGCACCGGCGTTTGTCGGCCAGTTCGGACCGAAAGTAACGCCTGGAAAACTGCGTGCGGCGATGAAAAAGCTCGGTTTTGCGGATGTCTTTGAAGTTGCGATCGGAGCGGATCTCTGTGCGGCACAGGAGGCAGAGGATTTTGTGAACGAAGTTCCGGAGAAACTGCCGTTTATGGCGACATCCTGCTGTCCGGCCTGGTCTGTAATGGCGAAGAAACTGTTCCCGGATTACGCAAGCTGTATCTCGATGGCACTGACCCCGATGACGCTGACGGCGCGTCTGATCAAGAAACACAATCCGAATGCGAAGGTTGTCTTTGTCGGACCGTGTGCGGCGAAAAAACTGGAGGCCATGCGCCAGTCTGTCCGCAGTGAGGTGGACTTCGTTCTGACGTTTGAAGAGATGTCGGGCATTTTCGATGCGCGCCAGGTAGATGTGAGTGCACTTGAGGAAGATCCGGACGGCGTCAGCGATGCATCGGTGGACGGAAGAAACTTTGCTGTCTCCGGCGGCGTTGCAAAATCTGTGGAAAATGTAATCCGTGAAAAATACCCGGACCGCGAAATCAAGATGGCAAATGCAGAAGGTCTGAAGGAATGCCGGAAACTGCTGACAATGGCGAAGGCCGGAAAGTACAACGGTTATCTTCTCGAAGGCATGGCCTGTCCGGGCGGATGCGTGGCAGGAGCCGGCACGATGCAGTCGATCAAAAAGTCACAGGCGGCAGTCAACAAATATGCGGCGCAGGCAAAACACAAGATTTCCAGCCAGACAGAATATGTAAAAGAACTGGACAAGCTGGTAGACTAAAAAGAACAGCAAGGTGGAGAAAAGTGAAAAAGAAAAGAAGATGGGCTTTGCGGCAGCGATTCTTGCAATGGTACTTTTGTTTGCAGGATGCGGCCAGACAGAGACAAAGACGGAGAGCAGCGGGACAAAAAGCACAGGATCAGAAAGTACAGTATCAGAAGTACGCAGACAGAGAGCAGCACAGCGGCATCGGAAACAGAAGATGAGACACTGGTCCATGTGCTTGCATTAAAAGGACCGACCAGCATGGGAATGGTAAAAATGATGAGCGATAACGACAGCAAAGAGTCACCTGCGGACACGTTTGAACTTGCCGCTGCCCCGGATGAGGTCAGCGCAAAACTGGTACAGGGAGAGGTGGATATCGCCGCGGTTCCTGCGAACCTTGCAAGCGTACTCTACAACAAGACAAACGGCGGCGTGCAGGTGCTCGCAGTCAATACGCTCGGTGTCCTTTATATCGTCGAGGACGGCGATACCGTACATTCCATTGCGGATCTGAAAGGCAGAACCATTTATGCGGGCGGCAAAGGTGCAACTCCGGAGTATGCTTTGAATTATATCCTCGAAAAGAACGGCCTCGTACCGGGTGAGGACGTAACGATCGAGTGGAAGAGCGAACACGCCGAGTGCGTGGCAGCACTTGCAGAAGATGCCGATGGAATCGCCATGCTGCCGCAGCCGTTTGTAACGACGGCACAGACGAAAAAAGAAACGCTGCGCACCGCACTTGACCTGACCGAAGAATGGAACAAAATCCAGGAGTCCGAAGGAACGGCGAGCACACTGGTGACAGGTGTTACCGTTGTGCGCACTGCCTTTGCCAAGGAGCATCCGGAAGCAGTTGCAGACTTCATGGAAGCTTACCAGGCATCCGTATCCTACGTAACCGAAAACACTGATGAGGCGGCAAAACTGATCGGGGATTATGACATTGTTCCGGAGGCAGTCGCAAAGAAAGCGCTTCCGGCATGCAACATTGTCTGCATCACCGGTGATGAGATGAAAGAGAAGCTTTCCGGTTATCTCGGTGTACTCAAAGACCAGAACTCGGAGGCAGTCGGAGGAGAACTTCCAGGAGATGACTTCTATTATTCCGAATAAAAACAAAAAAGAGAAACAGAGAAAAACGAAGCTCTGGCCGATCGTGTTCTGGCTTATGATCTGGCAGGCGGTAAGCGTTTTTGTCGGGCAGGAGATCCTTCTGGCATCTCCTGCTGCTGTTTTGAAACGCCTTTTTACGCTTGTAACAGAACAGGTCTTCTGGCAGTCCCTGCTGTTTTCCGGAGCACGCATCGGAGCCGGATTCCTTCTTGGTGCGGCGGCGGGAATTGCAGGAGCTGCACTTGCCGGTCGGTTTTCCATTGCAGAAGAACTCCTGACGCCGCTGGTTGCAGCAGTGAAAGCAGTGCCGGTCGCTTCTTTTGTGATTCTGATCCTGATCTGGGTTTCTTCGAAGAATCTTTCGGTTGTGATTTCGTTTCTGATGGTATTTCCGATCCTGTATACAAACACGCGGAACGGCCTACGGGAACTGGACACAGCGCTTTTGGAGATGACAGACGTTTTTCAGGTTCCGCGGCCGGTGCGGCTGCGCTGGGTGATCCTGCCGCAGCTGTACCCATATATCCGGACGGGATGTTCACTTTCCCTCGGCCTTTGCTGGAAGGCCGGAACGGCAGCAGAAGTAATCGGCATTCCGAACCGATCCATCGGAGAGCATCTGTATCAGGCAAAAATATATCTCGACACACCGGGACTCTTTGCCTGGACGGCAGCGATCGTGTACGTCAGCTTCTGTCTCGAAAAAGCTGTTTTAAAAGGAATGGATCTTGCAGAAAAAAGGATGCTGGTGATGAAATGAGAGAAGATACGATTGAAATCTGCCATCTGAAAAAAGCGTATGGAGAACACGTTATTTTTTCGATCTTACGATGGAACTGAAAAAGGAGCAGTGACCTGTCTGATGGCTCCTTCCGGGGCTGGAAAGACAACCCTGCTGCGGATTCTGGCAGGCCTGGAGCAGGCGGACGGCGGAAAAATCGGGGGACTGGAAGCCTTAAGAAAAAGTATGGTTTTTCAGGAACCGCGGCTGGCAGAAGAACTGACAGCTGCAGCCAATATCCAGCTCGCGGTAAGGCGCCGCATGTTTGGAAAAGAAAAAAGAAGCTCCCGTCATCTTGTGGAGGAGATGGAGGAACTCGGCCTTTCGGGCTGTGAAAACCAGGCTGTATCGGAACTGTCGGGCGGCATGCGCCAGCGGGTGGCGGTTCTGCGGGCCATGCGCATGGACGCAGATTTCCTCCTTTGGATGAGCCGTTCCGGGGACTTGGACTGCGGGGACGAAAAGAAACGAATAGAACTGAATATCCGCAGAAAGGAAAGA
>ENA-OQCX01000143-OQCX01000143.1-human-gut-metagenome-genome-assembly--contig:-NODE-143-length-36656-cov-2.315256_pt1 | contig 36656 bp, 43 predicted proteins | sample MGYA00242762_ERZ504587 | MGnify/ENA primary metagenome ERZ504587 (study PRJEB26092, sample SAMD00036337) | human gut metagenome | host: Homo sapiens | study: EMG produced TPA metagenomics assembly of...
CCGTCATTCTTTCTAAATCCGTCACTATTTTTTCTGTATTTCGTCCAAATCTTTCACAAACGTTCAAAATCTATTCACGATTTCTTCACATTCCCAACACACGGATTTCATAATTTCGTTTTACTATAATAACTGTCAAAGCAAGAAACACTTTAGACAATTTTTCTTTTCATAACTCCCTCTTATTTTAACATTTGCGGAATGCTTCGGAAAGGCATTCCGCTTTTGTATTATTCTATCTCCAGATCCGGCAGCTCTTTTTTCAGTTCTTCCCGAAGCAGTTCCATCGATTCTTCTACCGTAAAATCAGGATCTTCAGCATTTTTCCCAGTCCTTTCTTTTGCATCGCAACGGGATGATCGTTCCATTTTTTCTGTATTTAAAAACAGCCCCGGAAGATCCGGGACCATACTCTGCCATTTTGTATCTGTTCTGTATTTAATTTGCTTTTCCGCTTAAATATTTTTCAATATTCTCGATTGCTTCCTGTTCGTCTTCGCCACTGGCGGATACCATGATGTCCTCTCCCGATGTAAGCCCCAATGTCATCATACCCATGATGCTTTTGGCATTGACACGTCTCTGTTCGCTCTCAACATAAATATCACTCTCGAACTGACTGGCAACCTGTACAAGTAATGCCACCGGTCTTGCTTCCAGTCCACTTGGAATCTGAATCGTAATCGGTTTCTTAATCATAATATTTTTCCTCCTCATTATCTCTTAGCTTTTCCGCAATATCACTGAGTTTGCGCAGTCTGTGATTGACACCGGACTTTCCTACCGGCGCTGACAACATCATGCCCAGCTCTTTCAAAGTCGCCTCCGGCTGCTCCAGACGCAGCCTTGCAATCTCTGCAAGTCCCTCTGACAACTGTTCAAACCCGATCTTCTGCTGGATATAACGGATATCCTCAATCTGTCTGACTGCTGCACTGACTGTTTTATGTATGTTTGCTGTCTCACAATTCACCTTGCGGTTGACTGAGTTGCGCATTTCCTTCAGATACGCACGTTTTCCAGTTCCATTAACGAAACATGGGCTCCCATGACATTGAGAATATCTACAATCTGGGATCCCTCCTTGAGATACACTACAAAATGCTTTTTTCGCTGCACGATCTTTGCATCTACTCCGAAGCCGTTCATGATCGCCTGAAGCTGCACTGCTTTCTGTATGGTCGCACACACGATTTCAAAATGATAAAATTTCTGAGGATCACTGATCGATCCTGCTGTCAGGAAAGCACCACGGATAAAAGCACGCCTGCAGCAAGTTTTCTGAATCACCAGGTTATCTGATATGGAAAACTGTTCTTCAATCTCCATATCCTGATTAAACAGTCTGGCTGCTTTTAGAATCCGTATCGCAGCCTGATGATCCAGGACTGCTACGGTATAGATACGGCTTCCCCTTGAAAAGGTACTCTGCCTGATAGAACTTCAATGTCTATATTAAATGCTTTTTTCAATAATGTAAAGTACTTTCTTGCGACATATACGTTTTCTGTCTGGATCTTCAGACTGTAATTTTCTTTTTCTGATATAGAAACTCCGCCGCACATACTGATGATCGCTGCGATCTCGGCAATCTGGCAATGGCGTGCCATCGTCTGGTGTCTGGATAATTCTTCTTTCACCCCACTTGAAAATGACATAATTTCCTCCGCTATTTTCCGATATCTCTGTGTTCGATCCGGATTCCATAATCATTCTGGCGGCTTAAGTTTTCAAACAGACGGTTTGCCAGTGTAACTGAACGGTGTTTGCCGCCTGTGCATCCGATTCCGATGATCAGCTGGTTTTTTCCTTCCTGTACATAGTTTGGAAGCAGGAACTGTATCATATCCGTCAGCTTATTCAAAAATACATGCGATACTTCAAATCCCATAACATAGTCCTGTACCGGTTTGTCATTTCCTGTCTTTTTCTTCAGATCATCGATATAATACGGATTTGGCAGAAAACGGACATCAAACACCAGATCGGCATCTGCCGGTATGCCATACTTAAATCCAAACGACAGCACCGTAACCACCAGACTTTTAAATTCTCTGCCTTCTACAAAGATCTTTTCCAGCTCCATGTTCAGTTCTCTTGTAAGAAGTTTGCTGGTGTCAATGATATAATCTGCATGCTGTTTCAAAAACGCGAGCTTTTCCCGCTCCTGACGGATGCCGCGATCTACCCGTCCGCCATGTGCAAGCGGATGCGTTCTTCTTGTCTCTTTATAGCGTTTTACCAGTACATCATCGGCCGCATCCAGAAACAGGATCTCATATTTCCGGCTGGCTGCTGCCATTCCCTCCAGCACATCCTCAAGAGATTCCAGTGCTGCTCCGCTCCTTATATCCACACCAAGTGCCACTCTCTGAATCTCACTTCCCGGTGTATATGCCATCTCCGCAAACTTGGAAATCAACGTGATCGGAAGATTGTCCACGCAGAAATATCCCATATCTTCCAGCCGGTTCAGTGCAGTACTTTTTCCGGCCCCGGACATGCCGGTTACAATTACAAATCTCATTTAAATTCTCCCAGTAATCTCACTTCCGGTTCCAGTGTGACCCCCTCAAGAGCTCTCACTTTCGCCGATACCTGTCTTATCAGTTCCAGCACATCTTCTGCTGTTGCATCTCCTGTGTTGACCACAAACCACAGTGTTTTCAGAACTGTGCTCCGCCAACCTGAAATCCGCGCAGTCCTGCATCCATGATCAGCTTTCCTGCGAAATAACCCTGCGGACGTTTGAACGTGCTGCCCGCACTTGGATATTCCAGCGGCTGTTTGGAGATGCGTCTCTGCCTCAGATCCGCCATCTTTTCTTTTATCTGCTCCTGATTTCCGCGCGTCAGCTTCAGAACTGCTTCCAGCACCAGATAACCTTTTCTGGCGATCAGGCTTGTCCGGTATCCCATCTCCAGTTCTTCCCGTTTCAGGGTAAGGAGTTCTCCTTCCGGTGTCAGAACCGTCACGGATTCCGTAATATCCTTCATCTCTCCGCCATATGCACCGGCATTCATTACCATGCACCGCCGATTGTTCCCGGAATCCCGGCCGCGAACTCAAATCCGGTCAGTCCTTCCTGAAGTGCCGCATTTGCCGTTCTGGAGAGCAGTGCCCCTGCCTGTACAAAGATCTGTTCCCCTTCTATGCGCAGCCCTGCATAATTTTTAAACAGCCGGATGATCACACCGCGAAATCCATGGTCACTGACCAGAAGATTACTTCCATTGCCGATCACATACCAAGCATGTTTTCCCGCCTGCACAATTCTATCACTTTTCTTATCTGTTCTGTTTCTGTCGGCGAAACAAAATAATCTGCCCTGCCGCCAATCCGGAAAGTTGTATGCTGTTTCATCGGTTCATCTGTACATACCTGCTCACTTCCCGCAATTTCAATCAGTTTCTTCAAAAAATTGGAATCCACATCATTCTCCTTTTTCTTTCAATAATCCACTTTCGTCAATGGCTTTTACGATCTCCTCCATTACCGGAACCGGCTCTACCAGTGCAAAACGCATAAATCCTTCTCCCAAGGCATTCCGAAACTGCTTCCCGGAACTCCGATCACGCCTGCTTTTTCCATCAGCTCCATGCAGAACTCTTCGGATGTTCCATGTCCTTTTGGAACCGGTGCCCATACAAACATCGTCCCTTCGCTGTCCGGTACGTCCCAGCCGATGCCACGCAGTCCGCCGCAGAACGCCTGATTTCTTCTTTCGTACTCCTCACACTGCGCGATCACCGCATCCTGCGGACCGTTCAGTGCCGCTGCGGCACCATACTGGATCGGCAGGAACACACCGTAATCAAACTGGGTACGTACTGCACGGAATTTGTCCACGATCTTCTGATTGCCGATCACAAAGGAAATCCTTGCTCCGGTCAGATTGTAAGATTTGGACAGAGAATAAAATTCCACACCCACTTCTTTTGCGCCTTCGTAACTTAAAAAGGATTTTCCTTTTCTCCCTCCATATATAATATCAGAATATGCATTATCGTGCAGAATAATGACATTATATTTTCTGGCAAATGCGATCAGTTCTTCATAGAAGGCATCGTTTGCCGTTGCACAGACCGGGTTAAGCGGATAAGATACCAGCATATATTTTGCCGCTTTTGCCGTCTCTTGTGGGATATCAGAAAGCTTTGGCAGAAATCCGTTTTCCCGGTACAGAGGATAAGTACGTACATCCGCACCACAAAGGGACGGACCGATTGAAAAATCGGATATCCCGGATTTGGTGTCAGGACCACATCACCCGGATCGCACAGTGCCCATGCAATATGTGCCATTCCTTCCTGAGATCCGTTGATCGTCATGATTTCTTCCTGTCCTACTGATACTCCAAATCTTTTTTTATAAAAATCCTGCACCGCTTCTAACAGAAACGGACGGTCTGTCAATGCATATTTATAATTTTCCGGATCCTTTGCTGCCTCAGATACCGCTTTCATCACATGCTCTGCCGGCTTAAAATCCGGCGTTCCGACGGAAAGGTTGTATACTTTTTTTTCCTGCCTTTTACCATTTCTTCTTTTTTTTCATTCAGGACTGCAAAAATTCCTGCCTGAAAGCTGTCTGCTTTTTCTGAGAACTCAAATTCCATGATCCTCTCCATCTCCTTCTTCTTCTCTGTATTCTTCCTGACCGTCTGCTTCGCTTTCTGCAAAATCGGTTTTTCCAGTCTCATCTGCCTCTGTAAAATCTTCTGCAGCGATATCTGTTTCTGTAGCATCCAATTCTTCCGCTATATCGTCCTCATCTTCTTCCGGCATCTGTGGTCTGTTTTTTCCGATCCTCTGCCCAATGGCTGTCGTGATCAGATACAGTGCCACACAGATCAGGCTCAGCAAAGTTCCCATCCAGAGTCCTTCTGGTGTGTAGGTCATCTCGATCGTATGCGTTCCCTCCGTCAGATCAATACCGGTCAGTGCATCCCCGATCATATAATAATCATCTTCTTCTCCATCGATCTTCAGGCTCCAGCTTCATCATATGGAAGAGAAAGCATCAGTACACCAGCTTCTTTTACATCGACGGTTCCGGTAAATGCCCCGTCCTCGAAATGGGTAAGCTGAAGCTGGGATCCGGCTAATTTATCATGTACTTTCTGATATGCATCCTGGTCACATACCCAGACTTCGGCTGTCACAGGTCCGCTCTGATTTTCTTTGAACGTACAGGTAACAGTCGCATTGTCAATGGCATCAAAGCAGCCAGATCATACAGATGATCGTTGTATGTGTCATATGTCCTGGTATACTCCGGCGTGGTGATCTCAATGCTCTCCACCGCTGTTGTCACATCCAGATAGACCTGTTTTCCTGCCGGAAGGACGATCGTATAAGTTCCGCCATCTTCCATATCGATGCTTTCTTTCCATTCAAAAATATCATCCATTCCGGTTGCCAGATTGACAAATTCATTCTGCACACCAAAATGATCGGTACCTTCTGTGCTCCAGTCTATAATATCATCGCCGACCATAAAACCAAGGCTTAATGCCCCGCTGTTTTTGAACAGGTTCATATCTCCTTCCTGATCCACTTTATCCATCTGATAAAGCCGCTCCGTGCCACGCTGGAAAGGACATATTTTACACCGAAAATATCATTGATCAGCTTTGTAAATCCATTGTAACCGTTTTTATTTGTCCGAGCTTCGATGCCAAGTCCTTTGCACATATCAACCGTAGCTGCCGGCATCGTGGACGAAAACAGTACCACACCGTCTGCCCCGAGGAACATATTTTCGTCACGCATACGGCTGCTGTCGATCTCACTGCGATAGAAATTATCCTGATTTCCTGCTTTTCCTTCCTGTCTGGCTGTCGTCTCTTCGTAGGCAATCTGCTCATCCAGATACGTGCTGCGTCCTACCGTTCCATTGAAGAACACGCCGAAGATCGCATAACTGAACATCTCTGCCGCTGCCAGGAAAAAGAAAAAGGAACGGAAAATCGTTTTTTTCATTCTGCCGCTGCGGTAGATCAACATTCCAATACCGTACACAGCCAGCAGGGCGATCGTCAGTCCATACGTGTACATCTCGCGCTCCCCAAGTCCGGTCACTGCCGCATAGATCACAAAAGCAAGCGGGACTGCAACCGAAGGCAGGATCTGACGCACCGAAAACCGTTCCATATGCCGCCATGCATCAAATGCCATCGTCAGCATCAGGAAAATGTAAATAAAAGCAAAACGGTTCGGCAGGCCGTTCTGTACATGGAATCCATGCCAGATATAATTGAGTACATTGACATCAAAGCTTGCATACAAAAATACAAGCAGTGCCGTCTTTGCAATCCGCTCCCGCAGTTTGATATTTTTATCCAGCAGATACAGAACTGCCAGGATCAGCGTCACCGTTCCGCAAAATGCATTGACTCCGATCTGGTCATCCGCAATGTTGATCGGCTCACAGAATGCAAACTGGCTGGTAAGCTGTGACAAATTATTCACAAACAGCCTGACCGGACTTGGAAAACTGTTTTCTGCGGATTCCGTGATCCCAAGTGCAATATACGCCGGAACCAGAACGACAGAAGCCATACCGCCGGCCAACAGTGCATGCCAGCCAAAATTGACCGCTGATGTGAACAGCCGTCTGATCTCAAACCGCTTCGCACTGATCCACAGTACCACAAAGTACAGGCAGGAAAACAGGCACAGCATAAATCCGATATAATAGTTGCAGTACAGTCCATAAAACAGGGATACACAGAACAGGCTTCCCCGCTTACCGCGCACGATCCGTTCGATCCCCATCATCACAGGCGGCAGCATGGCGATGCTGTCCAGCCACATGATATTAAAATAATATCCGATGATAAAGCTGCTCAGCGAAAACATCAGGGAAAACACAAGCGGTGCATAGGTTTTTCCTTTGCTCTTTGTACTGAAATACCATGCGGAGGTCAGTCCGCAAAGTCCGATCTTCAGCACGATCAGAAGCGCCATCGCATCCATGACATTCCGTTTCGGAAACAGGACGATCAAAAAATTCAGCGGGCTTGCCAGATAATAGCATACGTCGCCCAGAAGTTAAATCCCAGACCGCCTCCGAATGAATAGCGCAGAGAACTTCCCTGTTCCAGTTTTTCATGAAATTCCGTAAAAACGGAAGATACTGATGCAGTGAATCGATGATCAGCACACCATGATCCCCAAATGGAAAAACCTGATTGACTGCAAAGGCAAGTGCAATGGTCACTGCCGGAATGGCAAATCCCAGAATGCAGCAATTTCGCTTCACCTGGTTTACAGGCTCTTTTTCTTTTTTTGAAAATACAAATATCTTACTGAAAATATAATTCAGCACCAGGACAACCACCTGCAGTGCCAGTTTGGAAATAATCTCCGAAATGCCAAACAGACAGCTTAAAAATACCACGCCAAATACTTCAATAAACATGGTAGAAAGCCTCATGCCGATAAAACTGCCCATCTGTGCAAAAAGCTGCCCTACCCCTTTTGTCCTGCTTTCAAATACAAACTGTTTGTTTACCACATATGCAAATAAAACAGCAAAAAAGATTGCAATAACATTTGCCAGTGTCATATCCACACTGCATACCATACGCAAAAATGCATAGCTTCCCAGATTTACAAATGTGGTACAGCCGCCAAAAAAGATATAGCGGACTGCCTGATTACGATACATTTTTTTTATAAATTCTGACATATTCCCTTCCTTTATCTTTTAAACTTCAAGAATGCCTCTGCAATCCTGATATCTTTCTCCAGTATATATCGCAGTTCTTTAAATTGCAAGTTTTAAAGACACAGGGTTTTCTGCAAGGCAAAAGAGTAGATCAGCTTTTCTTTCACCCTGCAGCCCGTTGTCTGGATCAGTGCCTTTTCATAGTAAGCAAGCTGCTCCTGATAACGTGCTTTTAAAAGTTCCTCCTGCCCCGGATATACACGGTCTGTCTTATAATCTGCCAGAACGATCTCATCCCCCTCATAAAACCACAGGTCGATGATCCCCTGCACCAGCACTGTTTCTTTTTCATCCCACTGCGGACGGATCTGCGATGCAGGAACACCGATCACAAACTGTTTCTCCCGGAAAAGCTGCCCTCTTTTTGCCGCCTCTGCTGCCCGTTTTCCAAGGTCGTGCGGAAAAAATGTACGACTGCCGGAACGTTGACCAGATTTTTTTCTTCTGCTGTCATCTGCCTGCTGCGGATCAGTGCTTCAATCTGATCTTCTACTTTCTTCACAGTATCTGCAGAAGTAAAATCCAGTCTCTGCATCAGATGATGCATGGCAGTTCCCCGCACAGCTCCGCCTTCTTCTTTCTTTTGTCAGGAATTGCGGTACCAGCGGCTGGATTTCCGGCTCTTTTTGCAGGTGTATCACACCTTCTGCCTGCTCTTTTTCCTCTGCCATCTGGCTGTGGCGTTTGATCTCGGAAACCGAAAGTTTTCCCTGGATATCCAGAGAGCCGGTAAATGGATAGGTTTTCGCCGTCTCCTGTGTAAGCCACTTACACAGTTCCGGGATTCCCTCCTCTTTTAAAAATCCGGCTGCTTTTAACTGCTCTTTTATTTCATCTGCCCGGTTTTCACTCTCCTGTTTTTCATAATACAGGTCATCTACCTTATAAAGCTGCACCGGGATTTCCGGCTGCTTTCCTTCCTCATACAATACTGCACGCAGGATCCACTCCAGCATAGAGGCTGCATTTCGTACTTCCAGATACGGCAGACTTGCATCGCCTGCTTTTCCACTCCATTTTTTCAGGGTATCTTCTGCTTTTTTCAGGCTTCCGCTCAGATAAAGCTTTTCTTTGGCACGTGTCATCGCCACATAAAGAACCCGCAGTTCTTCTCCCAGACTCTCCTGCAGCAGGATCTGCTGGATGGCACGTTTTAAAAGTGTCGGAGTTTTGAACCTCAAAACCGGATCGACACAGTCACAGCCTACACCATAATTCTGATGAATGGCGATCGTACTTCTTGCATCCTGCCTGTTAAACTGCTTTCCCAGTCCCGCCGTAAAGACCACCGGAAATTCCAGTCCCTTGCTTTTGTGGATGCTCATGATCCGGACGGTGTCCTCTTCTTCCCCGATCGTACTGGCTTCTCCAAAATCCACTTCGTATTTCTGAAGATTTTCCACATAACGTACAAAATGAAACAGGCCACGGTAACTGGTGCTCTCATATGCCGCCGCTTTTTCCACCAGCATCTCCAGATTTGCCCTGCGCTGTCCACCGGCAGGCATGGCAGATGCATAGTGCAGATACCCCGTTTCCTCATAAATCTTCCAGAGCAGTTCATGCATCGGTGTATAAGGCACATAAGAGCGGAAACGCTCCAGCATTTCCAGAAAAGCGGTCATTTTCTGTGCCAGTATGCCATCACTGCCTTCTTTTGCATACAGCCTGCATGCCTCATAATAAGAGCAGTCACGATATAAACTTCTTATCTCTGCCAGATGTTCCGTCGTAAAACCTCCGACCGGAGATGCCAGGACTGCCGCAAAAGCAATGTCCTGCCTTGGATTGTCCATAATCTGTAAAAGCGAAAGAATCGTGCGCACTTCCAGTGCCGAGAAATATCCGCTTCTTGTTCCTGTGTAAGCCGGAATTCCCATTTCCCCAAGAACAGACAAAAATGTCTCCGCCCAGCCGCTGATGGAACGCAGCAGGATGACAATATCACGGTACTGTGCCCTGCGGTATGTTTTTTCCTCTTTATCGTAGATCAGTTCACGTCCCACGATCTGCCGGATCTTTCCGGCGATCATACGTGCTTCTGCTTCGCGGGCTGTCTCATCGGTCAGCGTGTCGGCATCCAGCAGCAGGATCTCACTGCCTGCAAGCGGTGACTGCGGTGCTTTGTCATACTGGTTTTCCACATTGACGGTCAGTTTTGGAAATTCGATCCCCGCATACAGTGCTGCATTGTCATCGTATTCCACATTTCCAAGATTCCTGTGCATAATCTTGCGAAATACAAAATTTACATCTTCCAGCACCTCTTTGCGGCTTCTGAAATTTTTGTGCAGCTCGATTTTCTGGCTTTTGGAAGCTTCTTCGCTATAAGTATCGTACTTTTCCATAAACAGTTCCGGGCAGGCAAGGCGGAAACGTAGATGCTCTGTTTTACATCCCCGACCATGAACATGTTGTTCTGTCCCATGCTGCACCTGGAAATGCTGGTCAGGATCAGTTCCTGCACCATATTGCTGTCCTGATATTCATCGATCATAATCTCTTCAAACTGATTTGCAAAGGATAGTGCCGCTTCCGTCGGAACTTCTTTTCCATCTTCTTTTCGAACAAGGATCTGCAGTGCAAAATGCTCCAGATCCGAAAAATCAAGAAGATTCCGCTCCTGCTTCTTTTCGGCAAAGCGTCTGCCAAATTCCTGTGCAAGGGTAAGCAGCATCTTTGATGGAACGCGGCTTTTCTGTATCTCCTCTACCATTTCCTGCGGCCCCTGATAAAAATACTGCTCCTTCAGTGCCGTGATTCCCTTTTTGATCTGGTCACGCAGCAGTTTTACCTGCTCTTTCTTTTCTTCGGATACTTCTTCATCCTTTTTTCTGGAAAGTGCCGCAAACTTTTCCATCTTTGAAAATGCTTCCGCATAGCTTACGTAATCGGTTCTTTTTGCCAGATTTTCCAGGATTTCCTGATCCTGCAAAGTGCGTCGAGATACATCCATGGTCCACGCGGAGACTGTGCGATTTTCTGTGCCCTTTCGTTCACCCGCATCAGATCCTCCAGCGTCTGCGCAGTCTGGTCACACAACTGTTTCATCCATTCACTCTTTGTAAGTTCTTCTGCACTGTTTATCTCATAATTCTCTTTACATTTATCCAGCCATTCTTCCGGCCACGGATGACTTCTGGAAAACTCATAGACCTGCCAGATCATCCCGATCAGATTTTCATCATTTTTCCCGGATGCAAAGCTTTCCACAAACAACTCGAATTCCCCGGATGCCTGCGCATACTGCTCCTCCAGAAGTTCCTCTGCGGTGTCGCGCCGAAGGAGTTTTGCTTCCCCTTCATCCATAATAGAAAATGCCGGATCCAGATCGATCAGATGGAAATAGCTGCGCAGCACAGACTGGCAGAAGCTGTCTATCGTTGTGATCTGTGCATGGAACAGCAGCGTTTCCTGCCGCTGCAGATTTTCATTATCCGGATCCTCCATCAGGCGTTTCTGGATTTCCGTTCCGATACGTTCCCGCATCTCTGCTGCTGCCGCTCTTGTAAACGTCACGATCAGAAGCCGGTCAATATCCACCGGATGTTCTTTATCTGTAATCTTCTGCAGGATCCGCTCCACAAGAACCGCCGTTTTTCCGGAACCGGCTGCCGCAGAGACCAGAATGTTGCGGTTTCTAAGCCAGATCACCTGCTTTTGTTCTTCTGTCCACTGATTTGCCATCACTCATCCTCCTGCATCATTTTCCAGATTTCTTCCGGTTTGAAATCTTTGAGCCTGCGGTAATTTATCCCCGGTATCTTCCGGTCAAAGCCACAGATATCTTTGAAATCACAGTAATCACATGCTGTCCTGCCATTCTTCTCATAAGGATCCAGACTTGCTTTTCCCTCCAGGATCTCGCATCCGATCTGCTTCATTTTTTCCCGGACATATCCGGACAGTGCCAGAAGCTGCTCCGTGGATGCCACAGAGGAATAACGGCTGTAGCTCCATCCTTGTTTCTGGATACCGGGATCACATCCGAAGATTTTTCCAGGTTAAGATCCATCGCCTTTACGATTGCTTCTTCCCCATTTACCAGACCGTTCGGCCGCAGTTCTTTTAACATCCGCCGGCTGGTTTCTTCCGGTGTTTCATCCTCTTTTTGATCCAGCAGCGGATCTTTCATGTTATAATAAAAAATCCCCGCAGGTTTAACCTTTTTATGCGGATGGATCCGTTGTTCCAGTTCCATGGCTGCATTTAAGTACACCACAAGCTGGAGCTGCAGTCCATAATAAAAATCCTGCAGATCAAAGACTTTGTTTCCCGATTTGTAATCAATGACTTTCACATAAATTTCTTCTTCCGTCTCACAGGTATCAATCCGGTCGATCCTTCCTTTCAGACGCATATGACCATGTTCTGCAAGTGTCAGATTAACCGACTCAAGTTCTGTGGAGCTTAAGAATGGAACTTCAAAATTCGAAGGAATAAATTTACCGGCACGCACCTGACTGGTCAGTGCCCATATGGTACGCTCCATGATCCGCTTCATCCTCTTTATCATGTACTCATTTCTTGCACTGGAATGCAGCAGGGCCGATGCGTACTGCTCCGAAACTTCCTCCACCGTCTCCTGCGTCAGCCGTTTCTGTTCGCCTGCGGGATCGTAAACCAGTCGTAGCCGCTCTGCTCTACTTCCTTGCATAATGCTCCAGTACCTTATGGAAAATATTTCCCATATCCACCGGCTGGAATACAAACCGTTCCCGTGGAGATACCCGAAGACCGTAACGCAGAAAATGTGCATACGAGCAGGCGGAAAACTGTTCCAGCCGGCTCACACTGTTGACCAGCGTCTGACCATAAAGCCGTTTTGCTGTTCCCTGGCTCATTCCCTGTGCACTTCCATGCAGAAATGCCGCATCGATCAGTTCCGTTACCTTTTTCCGGTAATCCTCCTGCGTCTCATACCATGCCAGCAGTCCCAGCGTGCTTTTATCCAAAGTCCCCTCTGCCGCTTTTTGCAGTCCTTCTGTCAGATAACCAAGACCGCTTTCTGCCGAAGTTATGCCGCGGATGGGATTCTCGGCAAGATCCTCAGCCTGTACTACGAGCTGCGGAAACATCCGACAGATGGTTCCGATCACATAGGACGGCCGCAGTGCCCTGCCATCCAGTCCCATCCTTCCATAGGAGAGATAAAGTTTTTGCGAAGGCTTTGTAAGATTAAGATAAAGATAAAATTTCTGGATATAGCTGTTTTCACGCGCGGTCGGTGCCAGTTCCATTCCATACTCTGACAGTTCTTCCCTGTCCATATCCGATAAAATATTGGTCTTTTCTTCTTTTTTCGGCACCCAGCCGTCATTGAGTCCCATGAAAAACAATACTTTAATATCTTTTAATCGCGTTCTTTCGATATCACCCACCAGCACGCAGTCCATCGTCGGCGGAATCATGCCGACTTTTGCTTCCTCAAATCCGGCATCCAGGATTTCCGCATACTCCTTAAGGCTCATCGGCTCATCCCCCAGAAGTTCCACCAGTTGTCAAACAATTCGATCACAATCCCATAGATCTGTTCGTACTCCCGCGCAAGGTCATAAGCTTCTTCCTGTTCAAAACGTTCCCTGTATGCCTGCATTTTCTGTTCTATGTCACAGGACTGCATCAAATGATACAGTGCCTCTGTTTTCTGTCTTACGCACCCATCCTTTTCTTTTACCTGATCGACAAACGCAAGCAGGGACGGCAGGATTTTTTCTTTCATTTCCTGACAGGCTTCTGCCTCTGTTTTCTTCTGCTCTTCGTATGGATCTGTCTCCAGATTTTCTTTTTTCTCATACCAGACTGCTTCCCAGCGTCTGCGGCTTTGGATCCCGTTTGCCAGAACATAATTTTCCAGCCTGTCCACCTCATCTTTTGAAAGCGGACTAAGCCCCGTTCTCAGATAGCGGAATACACTTTCATAACGAAAACTTTTCGCAGCGATCTGAAGTGCTGCCCGCAGAAATTCTACCATAGGATTGAGAATGATCTTCCGAGTCCGGTCAATAAAACAGGGAATGTCTTTTTCCTGAAGTACTTTTTTCATATGATCGCCAAAGGACTCCATATCACCGGTAATCACGGCTATTTCACGGTAGCGCAGCTTCTCATCGCGTACCAGATGCCAGATCGTGCGTGCCGCAAATTCCGCTTCTGCTGCTGCATCCTTTGCCCCATGCAGAGAAATCTGCCTCTCCAGTTCTTCCACTGATGCGGCTTCAAAGCTCTGTCTGCCATGCCGGAATACATGCCTTTCCAGAAATGCCAGTGCCGGTGTACCTCGAAAACGGACACAACCGTCTTTTCCCAGTACTTCCGGTGTTTCCATCCTGCATCCGCTCTCTTTTGCCGTCTGTGCAAGTCCCTGCATGGTCTTTTTGCTCAGATAGGAAAGTTTATGCATGGAAACTTTTTTCATCGGATCTTCCCAGGCATCGAGTGTCATGGTCACATAGATCTTGTCTGCCGTCTGCATCAGTTCCCGGAGCAGTTTTTTCTGGATCGGAGTAAAGCCGGTAAAACCATCCAGTGCGATCACGCAGTCTTTTAAGATCCGTGATTTTCTGACCACATTGCAGAGTTCTTCGAGAATTTCCTCTGAAGTGATGTATTTGCCCTGCAGCTCCTGTTCAAACCCTTCGTACAGATTTCTTATATCTTTTAATTTATAGTATAATGCATCTTTCTTTCCATTTTCAATCTGTGCATCCAGTTCTTCGAGCGAAACATCATACTGTTTCAGTTCCGAAATTACCGATTTTACCTGTGAAATATATCCCGGCTTGCGGAAATTTCTTCCAAGAACCGTAAGATTTTCTTTCTGACGGGATGCAACGCGGCGTAAAAGCAGATTCTTTCCGGTATCTTCCAGAACCGTATGGCTGTCCACTCCGACTTCTTCAAAAATTCTCCATGCAAGGCGCAGAAAACTCTGCACATCGATGTTCTGGATTCCTTTGCGCGGATGCAGCTCCACCAGTCACGCTGCGTCTGCATGGTGAACTGCTCCGGAACGATCACAATAAACTCCCTCTGTGGCTCCCGCATGGACTGCTCTATGATTTTTTTATAAAGTGTATAAGATTTTCCACTGCCTGACGGGCCGTAGATCAACTGCAACGACATAAGCATTTCCCTTCCTGTGTCCTGTTTTGCCTGATGCTGCAAAGTGGTCCCGCACACAGTACAGAACCACTTTTTTTACAGTAAGAATGCCGGAAGCATCCTGTTTCCTATCTTGCCTGAAGATGAGTCAGTCTTTCTTTTACCTGATCCATCATCTGGCTGTATTTCTCTAATTTTGCACGTTCCTCTGCAACTTTGCTCTCCGGTGCCTTGCTCATGAAACGCTCATTGCTCAGCATGCCGTTGACACGTGCCAGCTCTTTTGTCAGACGCTGTTCTTCTTTTTTCAGCCGCTCGATCTCTTTGTCGATGTCAACCAGTTCTGCAAACGGCATATAGATGACTGCCTCCGGAAGCACGGCAGATACTGCATCTTCGTCGATGCCGCTGCGGTCTGCCTGAACCGTCACTTCGCTTGCACTTCCAAGGGTTGCAAAGAATACTTTTCCGTTTTCGAACGTATTTCTCACATTCTCGCTTTCGGATACGACAAATACTTTTGCTTTCTTGCTTGGCGGTACGTTCATGCCTGTACGCACGTTTCGGATGCCGCGGACTGCCTCTTTGATCATCTCAACGGCTGCCTCATCCTCTGTAAAATGCCACTCTTCTGTGAACTCCGGCCATCTGGAGATCATGATGGATTCTTCCTCAGACTGCAGCGTGCAGAAAATCTCTTCTGTGATAAACGGCATATACGGATGCAGCAGTTTCAGAGCATTTACCAGAACCGTCTTCAGTGTCCAAAGTGCTGCTGATTTTGTGGTATCCCCGTCATTATACAGACGCGGTTTTACCATCTCAATGTACCAGTCGCAGAATTCTTCCCAGATAAATCATACACTTTCTGAACAGCAATACCCAGTTCATATTTATCCATGTTCTCGGTTACTTCTTTTGCCAGTGTATTGACTTTGGAGAGGATCCATTTATCGGCTGCCGTCAGTTGATCTTTCGGCATTTCACCCGGAACTTCTGCTTTTTCAAGGTTCATCATGATAAATCTGGATGCATTCCATACCTTGTTTGCGAAGTTAGGCTTGCTCCACACGCTCCATGTAGAAACGCATGTCATTTCCGGGAGCATTTCCGGTGATCAGTGTCAGACGCAGGGCATCTGCTCCGTACTGGTCAATGATTTCCAGCGGATCAATACCGTTTCCTAAAGATTTACTCATCTTTCTTCCCTGGGAATCACGCACCAGACCATGGATCAGTACATGATGGAACGGCACTTTTCCGGTCTGCTCGATCGCAGAAAATACCATACGGATCACCCAGAAGAAAATGATGTCATATCCGGTTACCAGCACATCGGTCGGATAGAAGTAATCAAAATCTTCGGTCTTATCCGGCCAGCCAAGTGTGGAGAACGGCCACAGTGCGGAAGAGAACCAGGTATCCAGTGTATCTTCATCCTGTTTAAAGTGTGTGCATCCGCATTTCGGGCAGACCTTCGGCATTTCTTTTGCAACGACCACTTCGCCGCACTCGTCACAGTAATATGCCGGGATACGATGTCCCCACCAGAGCTGTCTGGAAATACACCAGTCACGGATGTTCTCCAGCCAGTGCAGATAGATTTTGTCAAAACGATCCGGTACAAAATTCAGCTCGTTCTTTTTCAGAGCTTCGATCGCCGGTTTCGCCATCTCCTGCATCTTTACAAACCACTGCGGTTTGATCATCGGCTCAACGGTTGTCTTACAGCGGTCGTGTGTGCCGACGCTGTGTGTATGCGGAACAACTTTTACCAGAAGTCCCAGTGCATCCAGGTCTGCTACCATGGCTTTTCTTGCCTCATAACGATCCATGCCTGCGTATTTGCCGCCCAGTTCGTTGATGGTCGCATCGTCGTTCATGATGTTGATCTCCGGCAGATTGTGTCTCTTGCCGACTTCAAAGTCGTTCGGGTCATGTGCCGGTGTGATCTTCACGCATCCGGTTCCGAACTCTTTATCTACATAAGAATCTGCGATCACCGGAATCTCACGGTCGGTCAGCGGCAGCTTCAGCATCTTGCCGATCAGATCCTGATATCTTTCATCTTCCGGATTGACTGCAACGGCGGTATCTCCGAGCAGCGTCTCCGGACGGGTGGTTGCGATCTCCACAAAACGTCCTTCTTCTCCAACGTCGGATAATTGATATGCCAGAAAAATCCGTCCTGATCGACATGTTCTACCTCTGCATCTGAAATGGAAGTTTTACATACCGGACACCAGTTGATGATTCTGGAACCTTTGTAAATATATCCCTTATTATACAATTTCACGAAAACTTCTTCGACTGCTTTGGAGCATCCTTCGTCCATTGTGAAACGTTCTCTGTCCCAGTCAGCAGAAGAACCCAGTTTTTTCAACTGGTTTACGATACGTCCGCCGTATTCCTCTTTCCACTCCCAAGCGTGTTTTAAGAATTCCTCGCGTCCGATATCGTTTTTATCAATGCCCTGCTCTTTGAGTTTCTGAATAACCTTTACTTCCGTAGCGATCGCCGCGTGGTCGGTTCCCGGCTGCCACAGTGCATTGTAGCCCTGCATTCTCTTGTAACGGATCAGGATATCCTGCATCGTGTTGTCAAGTGCGTGTCCCATATGCAGCTGACCGGTTACGTTTGGCGGCGGCATAACGATCGTAAACGGTTTCTTGCTGCGGTCAACTTCCGCATGAAAATACTTTTTATCCAGCCAGTTCTGATAGATACGATCCTCGATTCCCTTTGGATCATAAGTCTTTGCCAATTCTTTGCTCATGTTGTCCTCCTGCTGTTGTTTTATTATAAGAAAAAATCTCGCTCGCGGAGCGTTTTAATTTCACAGGACGCAATTTCCTATGAAATGAAAAACCCCTTGCATCATCTCTTAAAGAGATCATGCAAAGGGCGTAATTTACGCGGTACCACCTTTTTCGCATGCATCGCAATGTAGCGACTGCTTTTCTTTACTCATTGCATCACAATCATCTTATTTTGTTTATGCATGCCTCATTTCCCTTTAACGTGGGGTTACGTGAAAGCCTACTGTTCAGCTCTCCGGCTCCAAAGCTACCTTCCATCCACGCATCCTTAGGTTTCCTTTCAGCCTGCGAAAAACCCTCTCTGAAAGAGCTGTGCATGTACTCCTCTTCTTCCTCGCCTTTATTCTCGTTAATCATAGCGGAGGCGGGCAGATTTGTCAAGAGATTGCCGGGTGTAAATGTGAAAATAGTATTGAGCCGGCCAGCAATCCATGATACACTTGACACACAGAAGATTTTGCAATATTTCGCTTTTCTTTCTGGTGCGAATGAAGAAAGGAGTTTTTTATGCCTGTATTTGATTTTAATAATACCCCGGAACCGGATGTTGTTCCGGAATGTACTTATACCACGTTTGCTTCCGACGAAAATTTTTCTTCCGCAGACAAGCCGCTTCTTGTCCTTGGCAACAGCAAAAAAAACTGGAAGCATCATTCCTGCGGAACATTTACCAATCAGAATAAACGTACTGCTTTCGAATTTAAGGAAGATGATGGTTCTGCCATCACAGCCGATATCAAAAAAGTGGATTCCCGTTTTGTAAGCCTGCTGCGCTGGCTCGGTGAAAACCACATCCCGGTCCGTTTATCCGGCGAAAACCGCGCGGATGGCTACATGGTCTACCGTATCCGTGAGACTGCTTTTGGTGGCGGCACCAAGCTTTCCGCAGAGGATGGTTTCCTGCAGTTTATGATCGAGCGTCTGCTCGCAAGCAATGCCCCGCTGGAAGAATGTGAGGACGAAGATCTGGAAGAAGTCGGCGATGAGATGAAACTGACCAGCCTTCAGAGCATCACAGACTTTATGACCTGTGCCGGCCGCACGCTCCCGGACAACATCCGTCTGTGGGCAAGACGCAACCTCGCCGTTGCACGCTCCCACGAGGTTTCACCGGAAGAACGCCGCCATGCCCAGCGTGCACTCTCTATCATGATGAATATTCAGTGGAAGAGCAATTATTTTGAAGCGATCGATCCGGTTGCCGCACGCCGCATCCTCGATGAGGAACTTTACGGTATGGAGCGCGTCAAACAGCGTATCATGGAGACGATCATCCAGATCAACCGTACACACACACTGCCGGCATATGGTCTGCTCTTAGTCGGTCCTGCCGGAACCGGTAAATCTCAGATTGCCTACGCTGTAGCACGTATCCTGCGCCTGCCGTGGACGACGCTCGACATGAGTTCCATCAACGATCCGGAACAGCTTACCGGAAGCTCCCGTGTCTATGCCAACGCAAAACCAGGTATTATTATGGAAGCTTTCTCAGTATCCGGAGAATCCAATCTGGTCTTTATCATCAATGAGCTGGATAAAGCTGCCTCCGGCAAAGGAAACGGAAATCCGGCAGATGTGCTCCTGACACTGCTTGATAATCTTGGCTTTACGGACAACTACATGGAATGTATGATTCCGACCACCGGCGTTTACCCGATCGCTACAGCCAACAACAAAGAGCAGATCAGTGCACCTCTGATGTCACGTTTTGCAGTGATCGACATCCCGGATTACACACCGGATGAGAAAAAGATCATCTTCTCCAGGTTTGCACTTCCGAAGATCCTCAAACGTATGAGCCTGAAAGAAAGTGAATGCACGATGACCGAAGAAGCATTAGATGCTGTCATCGAACTGTTCTCCAACACCTCCGGAATCCGTGATCTGGAACAGGCAGCCGAACATCTCGCAGCAAACGCCCTGTATCAGATCGAAGTCAGCCATGTTTCCAAAGTTGTCTTTACCGCAGATATGGTACGCAGTCTCTTACGCGATTAAAACAGCACATTGTCAAAAACCTCTCACAGAAATCCGTGTTTTATAGCGGATATTCTGCAAGAGGTTTTTGTATCTTATTCACATATCAGAAATTCTTCGATCACACTCCAGATTTCTTCTCTTCCCTGCTTTGTCTCTGCTGAAAATGGAATCACCAGTGTTCCTTTTTCCACCTGCAATCCCTGTTTGATGGCTTTCACCTGTTTCTGAACCTGGCTTCTTTTAATCTTATCCAGTTTGGTTGCGATAATGATCGGTAAGAAACCATTGTGCAGAATCCAGTCATACATCTGCCTGTCGTTTGCAGACGGATCATGACGGATATCGATCAGAAGAAATACTGCCCGCAACTGCCTTGATTTATGCAGATAATCTTCGATCATCTTTCCCCATTTCTGCTTTTCATTCTGGGAAACTTTTGCATAACCATATCCCGGCAGATCCACCAGATATACTTTTTCATCAGCAGATACCATACCCTGTGCTTCTTTTCTGGTCTCTCTGCGTCCGGTCACTGCATAGAAATTGATGGTCTGTGTCTTTCCCGGTGCAGAACTGGTACGTGCAAGGGATTTTCGGTTCATCAGTCCATTGATCAGAGACGATTTTCCTACATTGGATTTCCCTGCAAATGCTACTTCTGTCTTTTCATTTTCCGGCAGTTTGCTGGTGATTCCGCAGACGGTTTCCAACTCTGCATTCTTTACGATCATCTCGCTTCCTCCTGTTTTCTTTTGACTTTATTTCCGGCTGCAAAATGCCAGCTTTAATACCTCATCCATTTTTTCCATAAAGCGGATATCCAGACCCTTTCGGATCTCACCTGAAATCTCCTGCACATCCGCACGGTTTTTCTCCGGCAGCAGTACCATACGCATACCGGCATTTTTCGCTGCCAGCAGCTTCTCTTTCAGTCCACCGATCGGCAGCACTCTTCCCCGCAGGGTAATCTCACCTGTCATGGCAACATCCGCATGCACCGGAATTTCCGTAACCGCAGATAAAATCGCTGTTGCCATCGTAATTCCAGCCGAAGGTCCGTCCTTGGGAACTGCTCCTTCCGGAATGTGGATATGTATATCATGCTCCTGGAAGAAATCCTTTTCTATCTTCCACGCTTCGCCAATGGAACGGATATAGCTGATCGCTGTCTGTGCAGACTCTTTCATCACATCACCAATCTGACCGGTGAGCTTGAAGGTTCCTTTTCCAGGCATACAGTTCACTTCCACCTGAAGTGTTACACCGCCGACACTTGTCCATGCAAGTCCGCGTACAATGCCTGCCTCATCTTTTTCATTGGCTTTTTCCACGCGATAGCGTTCTTTTCCAAGATAACGTGCCAGGTTGCTTTCCGTGATCCGCACGGTCTTTTTCTGGTCCTCCAGAATCTCCCTGGCTGCTTTTCTGCATACTTCACCGATCCTGCGCTCCAGAGAGCGCACACCGGCTTCTCTTGTATATCCGGAAATCATTTTTTTCAAAGCACCATCGGACATCGTAAAAGCATATGCATCCAGTCCATGCTTTCTGATCTGTTTTCCGAGCAGATGCTCCTTTGCGATATGCAGTTTCTCATTTTCTGTATAGCTGGAAATCTCGATCAGTTCCATACGATCCAGAAGCGGCCGCGGGATTCCCTGCACATCGTTCGCTGTTGCAATAAACAGCACTTCCGACAGATCCACCGGTACCTCGAGATAATGATCACGGAATCTTACATTCTGCTCCGGATCAAGAACCTCCAGAAGTGCGGAAGAAGTATCGCCTTTATAATCGCTGCTCACTTTGTCTACTTCATCAAGCAGCATCAGTGGATTTTTGACTCCCGCCATCTTCAGCCCATTCACAATACGTCCCGGCATTGCACCGACATATGTCCTTCTGTGTCCACGGATTTCTGCTTCATCACGTACACCGCCAAGACAGATACGGACATATTTTTTATTGAGTGCTTCTGCAATCGACCGGGCAATGGATGTTTTTCCGGTTCCAGGCGGTCCCACCAGACAGAGGATCGGACTGTCCCCTTTCTTTGTCAGTGTGCGTACTGCCAGAAATTCCAGCACGCGTTCCTTGACCTTCTGAAGTCCGTAGTGATCCTGCTCCAACTGCTTTCTTGCTGCTGAAATATCTTCGTTGTCCTTCGACATCTTATCCCACGGCATCTCCAGCAACGTTTCGATATAACCACGGATCACACCTGCTTCTGAACTATTGCCTGCAGAATTGGAAAATCGTTTGATTTCTTTTCGTATTTTTCTCTTTTACTTCTTCACTGGCAGTCAGATTTTCCACTTCCTGGGAAAAGTGCTCTGCATCATCCATGGTACTGTCATCACCCAGTTCTTCTCTTATGAGTTTTAGTTGTTCTCTTAAAATATATTCTTTCTGGTTTTTATCGATGCGTGCTTTAACTTTTTCCTGAAGCTGCGCTTTAATGCGCATAATATTTTCTTCATTTGCCAGAATAACACAGATTTCTTCATAACGGTCATATAAAAATACCGCTTCCAGAATTTTCTGTTTTTCTTCATAATACAGCGGAATATGGATTGCAATCTGATCCGTCAGATGTTCCAGATCTTCAATCTCCAGTATCTGATGCAGCAGTTCCCGACTGAGCTTTCCGTTTGTCTGTGCATATTTCTGAAACAGTTCTTTCAGATTCCGGATCATCGCCTGCTGTCCAATCTCGTCTTCTTTTCCGGGATAAGCCATATCTTTTGCTTCCGGAAATGTAGCAAGCTCCACATCCATGTAACCGGCTGGTTCTTCTATCTCCAGAATTTCTGCTCTCTCCAGGCCTTCTACCAGTACTCGTATAATATTTTCAGGCAGCTTCACAAGTTGCTTGATCTCTGCGACCGTACCGATGCGATACAGATCATCCCTGCCAGGATCCGAAACCTCCGGATCTTTCTGCGTCACGACAAACAATTTCTGATCTGCTGCCATAGCCTGCTCAATCGCCTTTATCGATTTATCCCGGCTTACATCAAAATGTACAATCATCGCCGGCAGGATGGTCATCCCGCGAAGCGCAACCGCCGGAATATGTTTGATCACTTCATTCATTACGCTGTTTCCTCAACTCCGTTTGTAAAGCGTCTGCTGCGTGTCTTAGCAGGTACCTTTTCTCTATGTGTCAGAATCGGTTCTCCGGTTCCTTCGATCACTTCTTTGGTCACTCCGCAGGAATCAATGGTATCATCCGATGGGATCCGGTACATCAGGTCCATCATCGCCTGCTCCATGATCGCTCGCAGACCTCTGGCACCTGTTTTTCGCTCCAGTGTCTTATCTGCAATTGCTTCGATCGCACCATCATCAAATGCAAGATCGACTCCATCCAGCTCAAACAGTTTTTTGTACTGTTTTACGATAGAGTTTTTCGGCTCCTGCAAAATACGGATCAGAGTATCACGATCCAGCGGATTTAAGGATACGATCACCGGCACACGTCCCATCAGCTCCGGTATCATGCCAAATTTGATGAAATCCTGTGGCAGTACCTGTTTTAATACCTGTCCGACATCTTCTGTCTTCTTTTCCTGCAAAGCAGAATTAAATCCGATCGCCTTGGTGTCAGTGCGGTTTTCTATGATCTTCTCCAGACCTTCAAAAGCACCGCCGCAGATAAACAGAATGTTGGTTGTATCAATCTGAAGCAGTTCCTGATGCGGATGTTTTCTGCCACCCTGCGGTGGAACGGAGGCAACGGTTCCTTCCAGGATCTTCAGAAGAGCCTGCTGCACACCTTCCCCGGAAACATCACGGGTAATGGAGGCATTTTCGGATTTTCTTGTAATTTTATCAATTTCATCTATATAAATAATTCCGTGTTCTGCCTTTTTGATGTCATAATCTGCTGCCTGAATGATCTTCAGCAGAATATTTTCCACATCTTCTCCTACATAACCGGCTTCTGTGAGCGCAGTGGCATCTGCGATCGCAAACGGAACATTCAGAAGTTTTGCAAGCGTCTGTGCCAGAAGTGTTTTTCCTGATCCGGTAGGTCCCAGCATCAGAATATTACTTTTCTGCAGCTCTACATCCAGATCTTTTCCCGCCAGTATACGTTTGTAATGATTATACACGGCAACTGAAAGTGCTTTTTTTGCTTCGTCCTGTCCAATTACATAATCATCCAGAAATGCTTTGATCTCTTCCGGTTTCAGCAGATTGATCTCTTCATCTGCCGCCATACCGAAATCGTCCTCCAGTTCTTCTTCCAGAATCTCATCACAGATTTCAATACACTCATCACAGATATAAACACCATCCGGTCCGGCGATCAATTTGCGGACCTGATCTTCTGATTTATTACAAAAAGAACATCTGACTTTCTGTTCTCCTATTTTTCCTGCCATCTCAAACCTCCAACTAATCTTTCCTTATCTTTTTCCATACGTAACGTTCAAAAAGGAGGTGTTGCATTACGGCAACACCCCCTTCCTTCGTATCTAGTGATTGCTGATCACATCATCGATCAGGCCATATGCCTTTGCCTCTGCGGCACTCATATAATGATCTCTTTCTGTATCCACTTCAATCACGCTGAGCGGCTGACCGGTATTTGCTGCCAGATGCTCATTCAGCTTTCTTCTGGTATCGATAATCTTATCGGCTACGATCTTAATGTCAGATGCCTGACCCTGTGCTCCGCCTGACGCTGATGGATCATGATTTCTGCATTTGGGAGTGCAAAACGTTTTCCTTTTGCGCCACCTGCAAGCAGAATGCGCCCATGCTGGCTGCCATACCCATACAGATCGTAGAAACATCACATTTTACATAATGCATCGTATCATAAATCGCCCATCCTGCGCTTACAGAACCGCCTGGACTGTTGATATACAGATGAATATCTTTTCCCGGATCTTCTGATTCCAGGAACAAAAGCTGTGCAACGATCAGATTGGCACTTACGTCATTTACTTCTTCTCCAAGAAAGATAATGCGGTCTTTCAGAAGTCTGGAATAAATATCGTAAGTTCTCTCACCGCGGCTGGTCTGTTCAAGGACATAAGGTACTAAACTCATGTCAACACTCCTTCCACTTGCTTTCTGACAATGCTCCCTGCTTTCCCTGTTGCGCGGAAGCAGGAGAGTCCTCTTTATTGATATTAAGCTTCTTCGCTTTTGGCTTCTTCTTTTGGTTCTACTTCTTTTGCTGCATCTCTTACCAGATCTACAGCGGCCTGGATTGCAAGATCATCTTTCATCTGAGCAATTGCAGCATCATCCATCATGGATTTTACTTTATCCAGCTCCATCTTGTAAGCATCTGCCATCTTCTGCAGCTCTTCTTCTACTCTTTCGTCTGAAATTTCGATATTTTCTGCTTTCGCAACCGCTTCAAGAACCAGGCTGTTCTGGATTCTCTTCAGTGCATCCGGTCTCATCTGCTCAAACAGCTTCTCTGCTGTCATACCTGTGAACTGGAAGTACTGCTCAACAGTCAGTCCCTGGGACTGGATTCTTCTTGCAAAATCATCTGCCATATTGCGAACCTGTGTGTCTACCATTGCATCCGGGATCTCCATAGCTGCATTTTCAGCAACTTTTGCAACAACAGCAGCTTCTTTTGCAGCTTTTGCTTCTTTTTCTTTGCTTTCCATCAGTTTTTTCCTGATGTCTTCTTTATACTCAGCCAGTGTATCAAATTCGGAAATATCCTGTGCAAAATCATCATCTGCTTCCGGAACTTCTTTTACATGGATCTCATGTACGGTGCATTTGAATACCGCTTCTTTTCCAGCCAGTTCTTTTGCATGGTAATCTTCCGGGAAGGTCACCTTCACATCAACTTCTTCGCCGATCTTTGCACCAACCAGCTGATCTTCAAATCCCGGGATAAAGCTTCCGGAACCGATCGTCAGGTCATAGTTTTCTGATTTTCCGCCGTCAAATGGAACTCCATCGATGGAACCGTCAAAGTCTAATTTAACCATGTCGCCTTTTTCAACAGCTCTGTCATCGATATCGATCGTTCTTGCATTCTGTTCTCTCTGTTTGTCAACTTCTGCATCGATCTCAGCATCGGTTACTTCTACTGGTACAGTCTCTACTTCTACACCTTTATACTCGCCAAGAGTTACTTCAGGTTTCAGAGCTACTTCTGCAGTGAAAATGAATGGTTTGCCAGACTCGATCTGAACAACGTCGATCTTTGGCTGAGATACAATCTGCTCTTCACACTCATCCAGTGCTTTGCTGTATGCATCCGGAATCAGATCATTTGCAGCATCTTCGTAAAAAACGCCTGTTCCATACATTTTTTCAATCATTCTGCGCGGTGCTTTTCCTTTACGGAAACCTGGAAGAGAAATGCTTTTCTTTGCTTTCTGGTAAGCTTTCTCAACAGCAGCCTCAAATTCCTCTGCAGAAGCCTCGATTGTCAGCTTCGCCATGTTCTTCTCTAACTTTTCCACCTGTAAACTCATGATTTCCTATGTCCTCCTTAATTCTATAAGTCAAGCGGATATGTGCAATCCGTTGTCATCTTGCCCATAACCCTGCGCCGCCCTGCGGCCACAGATCGTTTTTCATACTTGCAGTCATTTTAAAAGTATAACACAGCGGCTTTTAAAAAGCCACTGTTTTTTTTACCAAAAACATAACTTTTTCTAAAAAAAGCATAAAATATCCGGCAGTTTACCCGTTTTCCTTTCTTATACACCCAGATCCGTTTCAAATCCCGGCAGCTCTCTGTGGTCACATACCTGATCCGCCAGCATATTCTGACGCATGACATGATAAAGCTCTGCTTTTGTAAATTCTTTGTACGGCATGGTATAAAATACGGATACGATCCCAAAACTGAAAATTCCGGCTGCTCCCAGAACCAGAAAGACAGATCCATTTTCAGCATGTCCATTTTCTGCCCCTCAGTCATTTTAGAACTTAACTCCATAGCACGCCGGCACGTCATGGTCGGATTTTCCGCCAATATATAGGGAACCATATAGTATTCATAATGTTTTATGATTCCAGGTACAATCAGCAGCAAGGTACTTCCCAGCACATACAGTCCCTTTTGGAACATCACAGCCGTGACGTGCGCCGTATAATGATTGCGAAATACATACAGGATCATTCCTACATTCGTTTTTCGTTTTCGGTTGCACATAAAAAACGTTTGGAACTGACTTTGATCGGATTTCCAATGCAGATAATGACCAGCGTTCCCAGAACCACGATCATCGCAGAAGCTGCCAGGGCAAATACAAATATCAGAAGATCCAGTTGCTGCTGCACGATGCTGATCTTATATTCCGCAATGGGATTCCGTTCTTTTATATCATGTTTTAACTCTTCAATCCGCTGCTGCGACATTTCTGCCCCTGCATTTTCAGACTTCGACTGTATCATCCCAAGACCGATTCCTGCGCTTCCGATCCATCCGGTAAGCATCGTTGTCAGCAGACAGACCGCCACTGCCAGCCAGTAACAGTTTTTCAGCTGCACTCTCGCCTTTTTTTTCAATTCACGTATATTCCAGATCATCTCACGCTTTCCAGATAATCGACGCACCGATCTGCTCTGCATCCCCGGCACCTTTCATTCTTTTTGTCAGTTCCAGCGCAAACGCGATCGCTGTTCCCATTCCACGGCTGGTCGTAATATGCCCGTCGGTCACAACCGGCTCTTCCAGAACTTCTGCACCCTCCAGCTTTTTTTCAAATCCCGGATAGCAGACTGCCTTTCTTCCTTTCAGAAGTCCCAGCTCACCAAGGATACTTGGTGCGGCACAGATTGCGGCAATCCCCTTTTTTTCCTGATCCGCCTTTTGAAGTGCTTCTGTCAGTTTCCGACATCCTGCAAGATTTAAGGTTCCCGGCATCCCGCCCGGAAGCACCAGCATATCCAGTTCGTCCAGCTCACATTCTGCTATATCCTGATCGGCTGCTACCACGATGCCATGTGCACCTTCCACGCTTTTCTTTCCATTGATACTGATCATCGATATCGAAATCTGTGCTCTTCTGAGAATATCAACCACCGTCAGTCCTTCAATTTCTTCAAATCCATCTGCAAGAAAAATTCCAGCTTTTCTGTCCATTTTATCCTCCATTCTGAATGCTGTTTCTATCTATCTGCTATTCTAGCAAAAATCTTTCTTTCTTTCCAGTACCAATTCACTTCTGCTTGCACTTTTTCAAATTCTGCGATATCCTGTTGCCAGGAGGTATCTACAATGGAAATTGAACGTAAATATTTAATAGAAGAAAAAAATCTGCCGGCTGATCTGGAATCTTTTCCAAGTCTCCTCATCGAACAGGGGTATCTGTGCCGCAAACCGGTCGTGCGCATCCGCCGCCAAAATAATGACTATATTCTCACTTACAAATCAGGCGGCCTGATGGCGCGTGAAGAGTACAATCTTCCGCTCGGTGCGGACGGTTATGCACATTTAAAAGAAAAAATCGATGGTAAACTGATCTCCAAGCGTCGTTATCTGATCCCGCTGGACAGTCAGCTTACCATCGAACTTGATGTTTTTTACGAACCCTGCAAAGGTCTGCTTCTCGCCGAAGTCGAATTTCCGGACGAAGCAAGCGCCAATTCTTTTTGTCCGCCTGCGTGGTTTGGGAAAGATGTTACGTTTGACGGACGTTACCACAACAGCTTTCTCAGCCGTTGATCCTTTTTGCAGCAATCTGCATGATATCTTTTGCGCTGTATTTTGGCGATGTAAGATGCGGATATCTCTTTTCCAGCCGCAGTTCTTCTCTGCGGCACGCATGCTGCAGAAAAAGTTATAAATCTTTGCGATCGCTCTTTTTGGCAGATTCCTGCTGTTTCGGTTTTTCATTATATAATCTAAACGTTTCCATTTCATTCCCACTCACTCCTGTTATTACACTGCTTCATTGCCCTGCTCTAAAATTCCCCAAACCACTTTTTTCTATGCTATACTCCCCTTGCATCAAGCTTCACTATAAAACATGATACAGGAGACCTGATATGAACAATACCATTCTCGCAGAACGCCTGAAACTTCTGCGGACAGATAAAAATTATACCCAAAATGATGTCTGTTTAAAAATCCATCTGAGCCGTTCTTCTTACAGTAATTATGAAAACGGTCTTCGCACCCCATCTCTGGATATTCTGAAACTGCTGGCAGAATTTTATGATACTTCACTGGACTATCTCGCCGGCAGCATAGAATATCGGGCAAAATATCCGTTTTTCACTTCTGAAGAACTCGCTCTTGTCAGTCTTTACCGGGATCTGCAGATCCCGGATAAAAAAGAACTGTTTTCTTATGCACATTTCAAAAAACAAACGGCAATCCTGCTTAAATCTTAGAAATGCCCTTTCTGCATTATATTATCTTTTCCATTCTTTTGCAATATGTGGCTTTGCATTTTGAACAGCCAGAGCCTTTTTTGACCTTCTGTTCTACAATACAGTCAGAATGGAGGTATTATAATCATGTCAAATACAAATTATCCCAGAAAACTGCTGCAACTTGGACTAAATATCGCCCATTACCGCAAAATGCGAGGTATGACACAGGAAGAACTTTCTGTCCTGATCGGTATGAGCCGCACGCATCTGAGCAATCTGGAGGCTCCGGGAAAAGTCACTTCCATCTCTCTCGAAAAACTCTTTACCATCGCTGATGTCCTGGATGTTCCTCCCGCTTATCTTCTGTCTGCTGACATTATACCGGAAGACCGCCTGATCACAAAGTAGCATTGTGACCTGTTTTTCTCTTTTCAAATACAAGTTATACCTGTATTTATTATAACAGTTACCTCTGAACGATACAAGTATAAATTGTATGATATTGGAGAAAGAGAGGTTACAAATGAAAAATCGCATTCGTGAATTACGTGCCGAAAAGAATATCACACAACTTCGTCTCAGCATGGAACTGGAAGTATCTCAGGAAACCGTCAGTGCTTATGAAAATGGCAAACACCTGCCCAGTCTGAAATCTCTCATTAAAATGGCTGATCTCTTTCACGTAAGTCTGATTATCTTATCGGAAGGTCGGATATCCGAAATGTATCGCAGGATGAAGCTCTTCCAAATGAAGACATTGCCCTGCTTGACTGCTTTCATGATCTGGATACAGTCGGCAAAGCACGGCTTGTTGCCTATGCACAGGGACTTTCTGACCAGACTGCAAAAGACTGAAAAACTGGCAGCCAAAAAATACACGTCTTATTTACCGGAGCATCCGACAAAATGGCGTGTATTTTTTGTTGTTCATTTCACAGAAATACTGCTGAAATCCGGTGTTCCCATAAGATCAAATGGTGTACTCTGGTAAACATAATAATTCAGCCAGTTGGTATAGAGGTTGTTTGCATGTGCTCTCCACAAGAGCAGCGGTTTGTTGTTACAGTCATTATTTTCGTAATAATTTTCGGCATCTGTATATCCATTCCTTTTCCAAGGTCACGTTTGTACTCACCGTCAAGCGTTACCCGGTCATATTCCGGATGTCCCATAATGAAAATCTTTCTTCCTCCGTCTGCCATGCCAAGGAAAAATCCTGCTTCGTCTGATTCTGCCAGAATCGTGATTTCTTTCACTGTACGGATATCTTCAACAGAAACTTCTGTATGTCTGGAATGCGGTGCCAGAAAAACATCATCAAATCCGCGCACCAGCGGTATCTTGCGGTTCATCACACGATGCCAGAACAATCCGAACATTTTCTGTGGGAGCTGTTTTTTCTTCAGTCCATAGAAATGATAAAGAGAAGCCTGTGCCGCCCAGCACAGAAAAATCGTAGATGTCACATGTGTTTCACTCCAGTCCATGATTTCTGTGATCTCATTCCAGTAATCCACTTCTTCAAATTCCATATTTTCCACCGGTGCACCGGTTACGATCATTCCATCATACTTGTTTTCTTTTACATCTTTGAAATGCAGATAAAATTTATTCAGGTGACTGGTTGATGTATTTTTGGATTCATGGCTGGTCATCGTTAAAAAGGTCACATCAATCTGAAGCGGTGTATTAGAAAGAGAACGCAAAAGCTGAAGTTCTGTCTCTTCTTTGAGCGGCATCAGATTGACGATCAGAATCTGGATCGGCCGGATATCCTGATGTATTGCCCGATTTTCATCCATTACAAATATATTTTCTCTTTCCAGTATTTCCTTTGCGGGCAGATCGCCCTGAACCTTGATCGGCATGATAATTCTCCTCCTTGAGTATTACCGCCTTTACATAAGCGGTGCGAATACACGCAGGATATGCCTGCGGCTTTGTCAAATCCTTTTTGTTTCTTATAGTCTTCCTGTGTGATCTTCTGGCATTTTTTCCAGGTTGCCTGAAAATCTTTTTCCACAGATGCTATCTCCTGATTCTCATACAGAAATGCTGCGCATTCAAAATGGAGATACAGACTCCGGTAGTCCATGTTGATGGTTCCCACTACCGCTTTTCGGTCATCGCTTGTAAATACCTTTGCATGTACAAATCCCGGTGTATATTCATAAATCTGGACCCCTGCATCCAGAAGTTCGTTATAATAAGTTTTTGCCAGCACAAACGCATACCATTTATCCGGTACATGCGGCATGATGATGACCACTTCCACCCCTCTTTTTGCTGCAAATTTCAGTGCCGTCATCATTTCGTTATCCAGTATAAGATATGGTGTCATAATATGTACATAGCGTTTCGATGTATTCAAAATGTCCATATACACCATTTTTCCTGTATGCTCCCCATCAATGGGACTGTCCCCGTAAGGGATCACAAAACCATCGCCCGGCTGCTTTTCCCTTTCATAAACAACATCCAGATACGGATCAAATTCTTCCACTTTTTCACTTTTGGCAACGTTCCACATTTCCAGAAACATCAGGGTAAAGCTGCGGACCGCATCCCCTTCCAGCATGATCGCAGTATCTTTCCAGTGTCCGAAACGAATCTTACGGTTTACATATTCATCAGCCAGATTGATGCCTCCGGTAAATGCTACCTTGCCATCGATCACAACCACTTTTCTGTGGTCCCGGTTGTTCTGATGTGTGGAAAGTGCCGGCCGGATCGGTGAAAACACACGGCATGCAATCCCCATCTGTTCCAGTTTTTTCGGATAGTTCGGCGGAAGCAGTGACACGGTACAGGTTCCGTCATACATAAAACGAACCTCCACACCTTCGGCTGCCTTTCGCTTCAGCACTTCCAGCACACGGTCCCACACGTATCCTTTTGCCACAATAAAATATTCCATGAAGATAAATTTCTGCGCCTTTTCCAGTTGGCGGATCAGTCTTCGATCTTATCCTCCCACAGTGGAAATATTGGATGCCTGTGTTTTCATAAGCCGGAAAACCACCATATTCATATACATAATGTGCCAGTGATGCCACTTCTGAATCTTCTTTTTTCAGTGCTTCACGCACCTTTTCATCCTGTGTCCAGTGATGTCTTGTCATCTCATGCATATGCTGCAGCCTTGCATTCAGCCACCGCACGCAACCTGCATTTCCACAAAAATATAGAGCAGTACACCAAACACCGGTGCTACCAGCATGATCGTCATCCAGACCATTTTAAATGCCGGATTGCTTCTGTTGTTTGTCAGATAGATCACAAGGAGTACCGCACCCATACGGACGATGGAATCGATAAAATACATTTTTCCCTGCAGATACGTATAGCCTGCGATCAGAAAAAATGCCTGCAGTAAAACCAGCAGCAAAATGATCCCTGTTCGTCCGAAAATCACACTTGCAATACCACTTTTTCCTTTTTCAACTCTGGTCTTTGTCTGAATCGTCTGTACTGACTGCTTTTTTTTCTTTTCCTCCATGCTTTTTCACCTCTGTTCCAGCATATTCAGAAAATCTTCCTCTGACAGGATCGGTATATTTTTTTCTTTTGCCTTCTTGTTTTTCGAAGTAGCAGATTCTGTATCATTGTTAATAAGATAACTGGTCTTTGATGTCACAGAACCTGTTACTTTTCCACCTTTTTCTTCGATCAATGCCTTCAGCTCATTTCGATTGGCAAAATGCTGCAAAGATCCGGTGATCACAAAATTCTTTCCTTCAAAAATCTGTTCCTGCGTATTTGGAACATAGGCCTCTATCCGAATCTCCTTCAGAAGATCCTCCAGCTGCGCTGCCTTCTTTTCATCCTGAAAATAATCAGCAATCGCAGCACCTGTCACACTGCCGATTCCATCTACTTCCGCCATGGTCTGCGCATCTGCACTGCGTATTTTATCCAGTTCATAACCAAATGCCTTGCAGAGCATTTTTGCATTGGCAACCCCGATATTTGGAATACCGAGGCTGTAAATCAGGCGCGGCAGTGTTGTATCACGTGCCTTTTCAATTCCCGTGATCAGTTTTTCGTAAGACTTTTTTCCAAATCCTTCCATCTCAACGATCTCATCCCGATGCTTCGCAAGCTGAAATATATCTGCAAATTCATGAATAAAACCGCGACCGATAAATTTCTCCAGTGTTGCTTCTGACATTCCGTCCATATTCATGGCATCCCTGCTGACAAACAGTGCAAAAGATTTGATTTTCTTCGCCTGACATTCCGGATTGGTGCAGCAGAGTGTCTCCACATCTGCAGTTTTCTGTATTCTGGTTGATCCGCCACAGACCGGACAGTTCTTTGGAATCTCCACATTATCGCTGCCTGTTCGATTTTCTGCAATCTGTGGTATGATCATATTGGCTTTGTATACACAGATCAAATCGCCGATTCCCAGTTTCAGTGCTTTCATAATACTCAGATTATGTACACTGGCACGGCTGACGGTTGTTCCTTCCAGTTCTACCGGTTCAAATATGGCTACCGGATTAATCAGACCGGTCCTTGACGGACTCCACTCGATCGAAAGCAGATGCGTCTCCCTGATCTCGTCTGCCCATTTAAAAGCAAAGGCATCACGCGGGAATTTGGCTGTTCTTCCAAGCGAATTGCCGTAGGCAATGTCATCGTAAAGTGCGACAAGTCCGTCTGATGGAATCGGATTTTCTGCAATCGCTTTTGCAAACCACTGAACCGTATCCTCCAGATTCTCTGCTGTCACTGCCTTATGCAGTACAACCTCAAAACCCTGATCTGCAAGCCAGGCAAACTGCTTTTCTCTGGAATTTTCAAACTCCACTCCTTTTGCACTCACAAGAGCAAATGCAAAAACTGCACATGCCTTCTGGTGTAATCTCATTGTTTAGCTGACGCACGGAACCACTGCAGAGATTGCGCGGATTTTTATATTTCGCATCCACGTCTTCAATCTCATCATTGATCTTTTCAAAATCTTTATAAGAAATCACCGCTTCGCCGCGCAAAACCAGTTCACCCTTATAAGGAATCTCAACCGGAAGATTCTCAAATACTCTTGCATTGTTTGTGATAACCTCTCCGATCTCCCCATTTCCGCGCGTAACTGCCTTAAACAGACTTCCATCGCGATACGTAAGCACCACCGTCAGCCCATCCATTTTCCAGGAAAGAAGTGTCTTATGAGAACCGACAAAATTTTTCAGCACTTCTACTTCTTTTGTTTTATCCAGAGACAGCATCGGCTGTTCATGACGTTCCTTTGGAAGCTCTTCCAACACTTCATATCCTACTCTTCTGGTAGGGCTTCCGGCAAGCACGATTCCGGTCTCTTTTTCCAGTTGTTCCAGTTCATCATACAATCTGTCGTATTCAAAATTGCTCATGATTTCCCTGTTTTCCTGATAATAGGCTTTTCCGGCTTTCATCAGAAGCTCGGTCAGCTCCTTTTGCCTTACTTCTTTTCGTCCATGTTCCCCTCCTGCTTTTTTCGTTTTCAGACGTCCTGCTTTTTTTCAGGTTTCGCCTGCAATTCCCGGTACAGTTCCTGCATCTCCTCTTCTGTCACATCCCGGTACTGACCTTTTGGCAGATTGCCAAGTTCTATGTTCATAATCCTTACACGTACCAGCTTTTGTACCTTGCATCCGCAATATTCGCACATTCTGCGTATCTGCCGGTTCAGTCCCTGGGTCAGAATAATCCGGAAACGATATTTTCCTGTTTTTTCCACCTTGCATGGTCTTGTTCTGGCATCCAGAATGGGAATCCCGCCTTTTCGCATGGTCTTGAGAAATTCTTCTGTCACAGGCCGGTCGATTGTGACCAGATATTCTTTTTCATGGTAATTTCCTGCCCGCATGATCTGATTAACAATGTCTCCATTATTCGTCATAAGAAGCAGTCCTTCTGAGTCTTTATCCAGTCTTCCAACAGAAAAAACCCGCGTCGGATACTGCAGAACATCCTCCACCGTCACATCATCATCGGTGGTCGGTCGTACACACAACCCCTTGCGGTTTATGAAATGCCAGCAGTACCAGCTTCTGCCCCCGCCTGCATTTTTTCCCATTGACAGATATCTCCATCTCATCCGTTACTTTCATTCCGCTGATTGCCCGTACTCCATCTACCAGTACCTTACCTTCCTCAATCAGCCGGTCTGCCTCTCTTCTGGAGCATACTCCTGCCTCACTTAAATATTTATTCAGGCGTACTTTCTGCCTGCTTCTTTTTCTTCAACGATCTTTTATCTGATTTTCTCTTTTTGACGACATCTTTTCATCTCTCCCGGCACCCAAAGTATAGTACAGTATAGCACGTTGTAAAGATGCCGTCAAACTCTCTGCGCCGGTCTTGTTTCTTTTATTTTTCTTCCTGTACTTCCCGGTATGCCTGCAAAATCTGTATATTTTTTTCTTCCAGGACCAGGAACTCTTTTACCAGCTTTTCCGATGTTTTTCCACAGATTTCTGCCTGCCGGACGGTCTTTTCCATACTTTCTTTCCGTTCTTTTTCTTCCTTTGCCAGCAGCTCTGCCACATAACCGGTATTGATATTGAAAGCTGTCCTGGCCTGCAGTGTTCCCCAGCGTCTGGCACGCTCCAGTACTCCCAGCGGTGGCGGTACCAGTCCGGTATCAAACAGACACTTTGCCGCCCTCTCTTTCATACCGGAATACCCTGCTGCCTGCCGGTTCAGATCCAAAGCCAGATCATCATCATAGACTTTCCCCAGTACCATATAAATATCCTGAAGAGAACGGCTCGTATTTTTTACAATATCTTCCAGTATTTTCTGCTCTGCATAAGAAATCACATTTCCATCTCCTTTTCTGTTCATTCTTCTGTCCTGCTTTTGAATCCAGGTCTCTTTAGGATATGTAAAAATACTCTTTCTATGCAAAAAGCATCCTCTTACAGGAGAATGCTCTGCTTATTTTTATGATGCGTCTTTCAGATATTCATTTAAAACATAGCCTGTTGCTTCGCCGTATTTAATCTCTGCCCAACCATTATCCAGGACTTTCACTCTGGTTACTTTGTCACCTTTATCCAGCATACCGATGATCTCTGCATCCTCCGTAGAATCTGCACGTACATTCAGTACATCTGTCGCCTGCATGACTTTGTTAACTTCAATCCCTGCATCTGCTGCATCAGGAATCGTAACTTCCGTCGCCGGCTGATCCATTTCCTGAACAATCTTTTTCAGATCGTCATTGCCTGCAATAATCGCCTGATATTGATCATTCACGCGTTTGATCAATGCCTGTACATCTGAATTCTGAATTATTTTTTCAATATATTCATTGGTATCTTTATCTGTTTTCCAGTCAGCGACATACAGATTACCATTGGTATCCGGCTTAAGATAGAGACATACCACACTTGGAACCAGCTCGTCCACATCTCCGACCTTCGCTTCATAATAAGCAAATACTACATAAGAGTTGTCAACCGGACCTTTTTTGGAATATACGGCAATATTGTTGTAACTCTGTATAATCGAGCTTTCAATCTTCTGCTTATCTGAATCACTGAGGGACTCTGTCATACTGCCAAGTGTCTCCAGATCCTTGTTTCCCATGGCTGCATAATACTTCTGTACAACTTCAAGAAGTGCGGCATCATTTTCTGTCAATGGTTCTTCCGTCTCAGTCTGTGCCTCACTCTCCGCTCCGGTTTCAACAATCTGACCTTTCGT
>ENA-OQCX01000145-OQCX01000145.1-human-gut-metagenome-genome-assembly--contig:-NODE-145-length-36523-cov-2.092043_pt1 | contig 36523 bp, 53 predicted proteins | sample MGYA00242762_ERZ504587 | MGnify/ENA primary metagenome ERZ504587 (study PRJEB26092, sample SAMD00036337) | human gut metagenome | host: Homo sapiens | study: EMG produced TPA metagenomics assembly of...
TTTCAGGAGCGGTTTTAGTGGAGGCGAGATCCATGACTTACGGAGACTTAGGCGCGAAGGCTCTCCTGAGCGTCTTAGTCGTAGTTAGTCATTAGCTTGCCGGAGTTGCGACGCGCGGCGGTGAATATACATTGTGAAATCGCGTCCGGAATAACGACCAATCCACAAAATAGCAATATAACCGCAGAAAGAAGTACCGCAACACCCCACAACGAAATTTGACAAACTCCAAGGAAAAAAGTAAAATACTAATAACTATGCAGAAACATGCATACTACAGATTTTTTCAAAAGGAAATTATAATAAAAATACGAAGAAGCGAGGATGGACCGAAATGAATACATGGGAAGCAAACATTCGTAAAGTAGTACCTTATACACCCGGCGAGCAGCCCAATCAGCCGGACATGATCAAGCTGAACACAAACGAGAACCCATATCCCCCTGCACCAGGCGTGGAGAAAGCATTACACGGGATTCAGCCAGATACCCTCCGCCTTTATCCGGACCCTACAGCTGGCGACCTGGTACATGCAATTGCCCGGAGCTATGGAATGAAAGACGAGCAGGTTTTTGTAGGTGTTGGCTCAGATGATGTACTTGCCATGAGCTTCCTCACCTTCTTTAACTCAGATAAACCGATCCTTTTTCCCGATATCACCTATTCTTTCTATGACGTATGGGCGGATCTTTTCAGAATCCCATATGAATGTAAAGCTCTCGATGAGAACTTCTGTATCCGCAAAGAAGATTACTTCGGAGAAAACGGTGGAATTATTTTTCCGAACCCCAATGCACCTACAGGAGTGGAGCTGCCCCTCGGTGACATCGAGGAGATTCTCTTACACAACCGGGACGTCATTGTGATCGTAGATGAAGCATATGTAGATTTCGGAGCGAAATCAGCACTGGAGCTTATAGAGAAATATGACAATCTCCTGGTAGTTCAGACCTTCTCCAAATCCCGTTCCATGGCTGGAATGCGTATCGGCTTTGCGTGCGGCCATCCACAGCTGATCAGTTTTCTGAACGATGTAAAATATTCCTTCAATTCCTACACTATGGATCGTACCACTCTTGCAACCGGTGTGGCAGCTATCCAGGATAAAGCATATTTTACAGAAACCTGTGAGAAGATTATTGCTACCAGAGAATGGGCGAAGAAAGAACTGGCTGCCCTTGGTTTCACATTCCCGGATTCTAAGACCAACTTTATCTTTGCTTCTCACAAAAGCTGTCCGGCCAAAGAAATTTTTGAGGCCCTTCGTCAGGAGCATATTTATGTAAGATACTTCCCGAAGCCGAGGATTGACAATCATTTGCGGATCACGGTAGGGACTCAGGAAGAAATGGAGAAATTAATACATTTTCTGGAAAAATATATAAAAAATCATAAATAAGTGAAAAATATCTGTTTGAACGAAAATTCTGTTCTGGTGATTTTTTAATACGCTCTGGAGCCTGTGTGAAAAATACTCCGAAACAGGAAGCTCAGAACGACAGGAGTAAATATGAAATATAAGAAATTATTGAAAAAAGCAGCTGTAAGTCTGTTACTTGCCCAGTCCCTGATTTTTACAGGCTTGCCCATTCAGGCAGCAGATATTGCCGGGCAGAGTATGGTCTGGACGGAAAGTGCGGAAATGGAAAGCGCAGGAGACGCTGTATCAGCTGTGTCGTCGGATGCGATGACTGCGGAAGAGTTTTATGTGCAGGATGATTTTTCAGCAGGTGATGATCAGTCAGGGAGCGGAAGCACTTTAGCTGATGACAGCCAGGCTAGCAATGGAAGTGTAGAAGACGGTGACAGTCAGGCTGGCAATGGAAGTGCAGAAGGCGATGACAGCCAGGCTGGCAATGGAAGTACGGAAGACGATGCCGGTCAGTCAGGCAATGCCAGCTTCACAGGCATGACAGATGGAAATCCCTCCCAATCGGAAGACCTGTCAGACGGTTTCTCAGATGGTGGTACTGATGAACTTCAGGAACAAGATTCTGGCTTTGGCAGCATGGATCCGGATTCTGCCGAAGAAGAGAAATGTGAAGACGATCTGACCGATGCGGAGATTGAGGCTCAGTTGGAGCCGATCCGTGAGCTGCAGCCCATAAGCTATGTAGACCCGCCATCTGGCAATGGGAATGGTGATACAGGAAGCGTAGGTGCTGCCAGAGCTGCGTCTTATCCTGCGAAATACGATCCCCGAAGCAGTATTTCCATCCCGGTAAGGAATCAAAAGCCTTCCAATATGTGCTGGGCATACACATTGGCTGCCAACCTGGAAATCTCATTTTTGCAGGCAGGAGCTGGACTGTTTGATCTGTCAGAAGAACATCTGGCATATTTCTTTGCCAATCGAAGGAACGATCCTCTTGGAAATACAGCCAACGACAAAAACAATATCCTCCATTCCTACAGAGATGGAGGAAATCAGACTCTGGCTGCCATTTTCTTGAGTACGTGGAGCGGTATGGCTTTGGAATCCCAGGTTCCTTATGAGACAAATGCAGATCATACCCTAGACTCTGACAAGGTGCCGTCTTCCCAAATGGCATACCAGACCACAGCCTATCTGGAAAATGCGGCGTTTACTTCTTATTCTGTAAATAATATTAAAAGCTTGATATCAGAATATGGCTCTGTCTCCATGTCCTTTGGAATGTATGATACCTATTATAATCCGTATACGTATGCATACAGCTACCCGGGAAGTGCAGGCGTGAACCATGCAATAACTCTGATTGGCTGGGATGACAATTATTCCAGGGAAAATTTCAATTCTGCAGCAATGTTACTTCAAACGGGGCATGGATCGCCAGAAACAGCTGGGGAGATGACTGGGGAGAAGCCGGTTATTTTTATATTTCCTATGAGAATAAATGCAATTATAATATTGTAGCAGCAGAAGCCACCACCAGTCCGAAGTACCGGAACAACTATTTCTATGACGGTTCCAGTGCACTGAGCAAGCTGAAGCTGTATCCTTCCGGCAGCAGTGGGATTTCCTCCATTGCCAATGTTTTTCAGGCAAAAGCCGGAAATGGGAACGGAGAAGCCTTGGAGAAGTAGTTCTGGCTACTTACTCTGACGGAGGAAGCTACAGCATTCAGATTTATACAAATCTGAAGGATAAGAGCAATCCGGTAAGCGGAACTCCGGCCTATGCCAATCCGGTAACTTTTTATCAGGAACATGCCGGTATTTCCACAGTGGAAGTGCCAGAGGTAAATCTGATGAGTGGAACCCTTTATTCGGTAGTGCTCACCAATATCGGTTCCGACACAGTGGAATACTTGTGCGAGACTAACAGTGCTTATGACTGGGTGGAGTTTCAAGCTGGTCTGGAGGCGGATCAGAGCTTCTGTTACCATGAGAAAAATGGATGGAGCGATTTTTCCAAAACAAGTCCAAGTGCCTGTGCAAGAATTAAAGCTCATACAAGAACCTTGAGCAGTGCAGTGAATGTAACCAGACCTGCTTCCTTTCAGGCTGCAGCTCACGCCTATAACCAGATCAGTCTGACCTGGAGTAAAGCAGCTGGAGTTTCCGGATATCAGATCTATAGAAGAACCTCCGGCGGAGAGTATCAGAAGGTGGAGACAGCTCCTGGTCAGATACTTCCTGGACAGATACGAAAGTTCAGCCGGGAATTACGTATACATACAAGATCCGTGCGTACAGTATGGTGAACGGTACTGCGAAATATTCCGATTATACCGCGGAAGCTGCGGCTAAGACAATGCTTGCCACTCCGTCTGTGTCGGTGAAGGTTTCTTCCGGACTTTACAATACAGTAAACTGGAATAAGATTTCCGGTGCAGCAGGCTATGTGGTTTACAGGAAAACATCCTCTGGAAAATGGACGAAGCTTGCAAACATAAAGAAAGCAGCTACTACATCCTACAAAGATAAAAAGATAAAATCAGCTACCGTTTATGAGTATACAGTAAGAGCTTATTGTACTGTGGATAAGAAAACAGTGGCAAGCAGTTACAAGTCCAGTGGAAAGTATAAATCAGCACCCTCCAGGCAGACGGTCTCATCGGTTTCCAATACGAAGAAAGGTCTGAAATTAAAGTGGAAGGCACAGAAGAAGTGTGATGGCTATTACATTTACAAGAAGACCGGAAGCGGAAAATATAGCTGGCAGCTACTATTAAGAAGGGGAAAACTTCTACCTGGACAGACACGAAGGTGAAAAAAGGAAAGAAGTACCGTTATTATGTGCGTGCTTATGTAAAAGAGCCCAATGGTGTTGTAAAGGGAAAGTATAAAGCATCGGCGGCAGTTACAAGAAGTAGGAAATCAATTGCAGAAAAGAAATAGAATTTACAGTAAAGCATTGTGGAATAGAAGATAGTCTGCACATAGTAAAAACTATAAGGTTTTTTGCAGCAGGACAACCTTCGGATATTAAAAAAACGGAAGCCCATTACATGAGCTTCCGTTTTAACATTTCCGGATTAGATGAATATTTAAGTGCAGTCTCTCTTGTGATCTGGCGGTTTCGATAAAGCTCCAGCAGGCTGTTATCCATGGATTTCATGTCTGCCTGGGAGGAAGAGGCGATCACACCGTCAATCTGATAAATCTTGTTGTCGCGGATCATATTTCGAATGGCAGGGGTAAGCCTCATGATCTCAAAAACCGGAATATTGTGCCCATTCACATCCGGCACCAGCTGTTGGGAAATAACAGTCTGCAGAACCATGGAAAGCTGAATGGCAATCTGATGCTGCTGGCTGGGCTCGAAAACATCCATAATACGGCTGATGGTATTGGCGGCTCCGGTAGTATGAAGGCTGGAAAGAATCAGATGTCCGGTTTCAGCAGCAGTCATGGCAGTCTGGATAGTCTCGTGGTCACGCATTTCTCCAAGAAGAATCACATCGGGGCTCTGACGCAGGGTGGCACGCAGGGAAACCAGATAATTGGCAGTATCCGTGCAGATCTCGCGTTGGCTGACAATGCATTTGTCATGTCTGTGCAGGTATTCCAAAGGGTCTTCCAGCGTGATGATATGCCTTCGCGGCTGTGATTGATTTTGTCGATGATACAAGCCATGGTGGTAGATTTTCCGCTTCCGGCAGGACCTGTGATCAGAACCATTCCCTTGGTAAGGTCAGCTGCTTCCATAACAGCCGGAGGAATGTGCAGATCCTGCGGATCCGGCAGATTAAATGCAATAATACGGATGACAGCGGCAAGAGAACCACGCTGCCGGTATGTATTTACACGAAATCTTGAGAGACCCGGGATAGCCATGGAAAAGTCATCGTCACCGGTTTCCAGCATAGGTTCTATATTCCGGTCGTGAGCAAGCTTGTAAATGATCCGGATAAATTCATCTGTCTCCGGAGGCATGAGCCGTTCTTCAAAACCATCCAGTGTACAGAGCTTTCCGTCAATTTTTACAGAAAGGGGACGACCGGCAATAATAAATATATCAGAGGCTTTTTTCTGAGTGGCAAGCTCCAGAAAAGCCTTTACTTTTTCTTCCATAAAATTATTCTCCTTTGTAGACAGACTGGCTGTTGTCCGGATTCCAGTCTGCAGTTACAACCGTATTCCAGGAGAGAATCCCGGCGATATTGCTGCTGGTCACGTCCAATCCTGCATTATTCGTTACAGTACGGTCAGAAGCAGCGGTATCAGAAGCAGCGGCATCAGAAGCAACGGTATCAGAGGCTGCAGTGTCAGAGGCAGCGGTATCAGAGGCAACAGTATCAGAGGCTGTGGAATCAGCCGTACGATCAGTCCAGAATACAGAAACTTTCACAGCCAGACTCTGGGTGTCGGAAAATGCTTTCACATATTCAGCAGTATGTTCCTCTGAATCCCATTTTACATTCTCCTGTGAGTTCAGATGATCGGAGACGAGCTGGTAATATGCACTTTCTGATTTTGCCTGTGCCTGAAATCCTTCCAGTGTCTGAACCAGATCTGAATAAAAATCAGCTGCCTCACTGCAGGAATTATAATAGGCTGAGGTCTGCTCCAGAGAAAGACTGCTGGAGCGCAGATCCTGTCTGGAAGTACCATAGCCAAGCAAGGACAGGATCACCAGCATAAGTACTCCGAAGATTAGAAAAAGGGAAGGAATTCCAGTTGCGGAAAAAAGATGATTCTTTTCTTTCATGAATCTGTTTCCTCCTTTGTGGAAAAAACTGGAAAGCGAATTGTTTGTGTATAAAGACTGGTTTCCTCATTTGCATTCTGGAGTTTTTCAAAAGTGACCTGAATTTCTTTGACCTTGTCAGAAGCAGAGCAGACAAGCCTCATTTTATAAACCGCGCTTTCTTCGGAAGTATTCTGCCAGTGCTTGTCAAAATAATAGCAAATACTGTCCTGATCTGCAACTCCATCTGGCATCAGTGCCAGAAAATTTTGGACAGTGCCGTCAGTTCCTTCCAGAATTTCACCGGCACTGGTGATAAGCTCCTGGATATGAGAGTCCTCCCGGGCATGTACCTTGCCATGTAGGAAGCCGCAAACAGTCTTACGCAGACACCGCAGGTCAGCCCAAGAAAAAGAAGGACAAATATCATTTCCATAAGAAAGAGCCCGGATTTGGAATGGGTAGTGATTTTTTTCATAAAAACTTCCTTTCAGCACATCATTCAGAAGTGACCTGCCCCAAATTCAGGAGCCTGCGAATCAGGCAGGAACCCCTGGATGAAGCAGAAAACTGGAACAATGTCCATCTGTGTCCGTTAATGTGATTCTGTAAAAAGTGTTTTCTAAAGCGTCAATCTGGAAATCCTGAAGCTGTGCGAGGTTGGTCCCCATAGAAAGATCGGCCTGGGAATCCGATGCTGTAAAAAGCTCTTTTAAATGACTGCCATCAAAATAAATGTAAGTGCAGTAATCTTTCCCCTCAATAGCTTCCTGAAAGCAAAGAACCTGTGTTCCCTGAAGCTCTGTAAGGGAGGTCATTCCGGGAATATCGTGCTGACGAAACTTGGTAGTGATGTAAGAGGCTGCCGTATAAAGATTGTTATTAGTGTCCAGGCTTTTTACAGAGCCTGATAGTTTCCCGGCACCAAAAAGCATCAGAAATAGAAGAAACAGCACATACATTGCAAAAAGCAGCAGGCTGCCAGTGAATCAATGCTGTGGTTTTTCCGGGTAAATCTGGAATTCATCTGGCACCTCCTTTTCTGGCATTTACCGGAAGTACGCTGATCGATGGCAGAAGATTGGATCCGTTTGGAACATATTCTACCACAAATTTCTCAGAATCATAGGTAATATGGTAATCTGAAAGCAATTCATCCAGGCTCTGAGGGTATTGGCCTGTGAGGGCGTAGGTGCGGATGGCACCTCCTTCAAGTGCCTGCGTTAAAGTAACCTGTTCTTTTTTCAGGGAATCAGTCTGTGTACGTGCAATTCCAAGATAGAAGATCAGGCAGAGGACTGCAGCGAACAGGATTGGAACAATAAAGCGGAAAATCCGCCTGACACGAATGAGTCTGGTTTCAAATATATCCATTTTCACTCTCCCTTACAGCTGTTATGCGATCATTTCAGATAACAGTCCCAGCAGCGGCATCATAACAGAAAGAAGGACCAGTCCTACCAAAATTGAAAGGACGATCACAATAGTAGGCTCCAAAATTGACACAATGTGGGAAACAGAGTCTGTGGATTTCTCTTCATACTGCTCAGCCAGTTTTTCCATTACTTCGTCAGATGCACCAGCCTGAAAACCAAGGGAGATCAGACGAAGCTCCATAGCCTTAAAAAGTCTGGATTCCGTGATGGCTTCTGTAAATCCATATCCTTCCGCGAGCTGCTTCTGAATGGAAGCAAGCTTTTCCCTGATCTCAGTCTGGGTAACCACAGCCCCTGCCAGCTCCACACAAAGCTCAGGGGAAAGTCCGCTTCGGATTCCCAGGGAAATACATTGGCAAAGACGACTGTAATCCAGATTTACCGGAATTTCCTTCATGCCGGGAAAACGGCAGACGATTTTGCGGATCAGTTCCTGCCCCTTTGGGTGAAGAACCAGGAAAAGGATAAAGCCGATCATCGCGGCCAGAAGAACAAGGAAGGCAGTAGAATAGCGGCTAAGTGTTTCGCCGATTCCAAGAAGGGCACCGGAGATCCCGCTCATTTCCAGTCCAAGCTGGCGGAAAACCTGGCGGAAAACCGGGAGAACCTTTACAAGAAGAATTACAATAACCGCAGTCATCATGCCCAGCATAACAAGGGGATAGGCGACTGCACTCTGAATCTGGTCTGTGATCTGAATCTCCTTCGCATAGAAAGCAGACAGACCCTTCATAACCTCATCCAGACAGCCGGTCTCTTCGCCGGTGCGTACATAAGCAGCAGCAGAAGCAGGAAAAGCACCGGATTGCTCCATGCGTGCGCCAGGGAGCCGGATTCCTCCATGTCTTTATAAAGAAAGGTCAAAATTTCTTTGCCCCGTTCTGTCTGGCTGTCGTCATTTAAGATGGCAAGTCCCTCAATGGCGGACATTCCGGAACGTAATATGATGGAAAACTGTTCACAGAATTGGAACAGCTCCCGATTGTTTAATTTGGTAATCATATAAAGTCCTCTCTGAAAAAACATCAGGCAGATCCTGAAAAAATCTATGAACCTGCGAGGCGTTTTTCGTTGTGCTATCGGGTAAACTGCAGCGTATAATTTGCGCTGTCACCGATATAGGAATTGATAAGCTCTTCATCTTCACTGTTGGCGGTAAAGGTTGGATCCATGCGGTTCCATTTCTCCCCGTCATAGGTAATCGCCTGTTCCACCCATCCTTTTCCACGTATGTAAACATCGATCCAGGCATGCTTGATGTCACCTGCATATCCGATCTGAAGCTTACAGGGAATATCCCTGCTTCGCAGCATTGCCGTCATCAGGGCAGCATAATCAAAACAGATTCCCTTTCCGGTAGAGAGGGTTTCGTCTATGTCAGGAAGATATCCTGTCTCAACGGTGGCTGCTTTGTCCTCGTCGTAGGTGACATGCTGGGTTACATACTGGAAAACGGTGTCAATGCTTTCCTGTTCCGTGGCATCCTCTGCCAGAAGAGAAAGAGCCAGCTTGCAGGCTTCTGAGTCCGGGGTAAAATTTACATACTGGTTCGGATACAAAAACGGGAGAAATTCATTCTCCAGGGAAACCTCCAGAGCCTGGGCAAAAAGTGCGGCATACTGACTGCCGTTTACCTGCTCATAACAGGATACCTGGTAGGTGCCGCTTCCACTGGTAAACGGAATGACAGCACTTTCGCCGGAGCTTACAAAATAAGAATAAACAACGCCGTCATCCGCGGAAAGCTGGATGTTTTTGGTGGTACCATTGCTGTCACTGACAGCAGTCAGATATCCCTGACTGATATTTGAAATATCCAGTATCAGAGGTGAATATCCTATGGTGTCTGTTCCCGGAGCTTCCGGAACCAGAACCTTCAGCGGGGAAAAAACAGGCGGTTCTTCGCCGGAACCGGAGCTGCTGTTCTGACCGCAGCCTGCAGCTTGGAAAACTATTAGCAGGCAAAATAGAAATAAGCAAAGCAGAAGGGCCGAAATGCGTTTAGACATAGCGCCGCTCCTTTTTATAAGTTGATCATTCATTTTCAAACACGTTCCAGGGATTTTTGAAATTCGGGAAGATCGTACCATGCTGGTGGTTCCTTCATACGAACCACGAAATGGCACAGATCAGGACGAATCCTGGCTTCCAGGTATTCCATAGGACCCAGTGAACAGTGTGCTGTTCTGGTGTTGAAAAAAATAGGAGATCCCGGTTCAATGTTGAGAATCTGTGCATCAAGGAAATCAGCTGAGCTGATGTTGATGTGTTCTTCGCCAGTTTCAAATTTAATTCCGTAGTGCTTCTGAATAAAGTAATAGAGATCTACAAGCTGTTCGCGGTAGGTATCTAAATCTGGGAAAAAATCAATACGGATATAATTTGTCTGAATTATCACAGGCTGTTCATTGGAGGAAACCACTCTTTGAAGGCGGAAGACTTCTGTTCCTTCATTAAGGTCCAACGCACTGGCGACCTGGCTGTTTGCAGGAATACGGTCAATCCAGGTTCCGCTGATGGTCAGGGCGGCATTATCCGGAAACAGAGTGTTTATGTCTATTACGTTATGAAATTTTGAGAAGCTGGTAAGCTCCCGTTCTTTGGGATTGATCACCTGTGTGCCGGCACCTGCTTTACCTTTATGCGTTTGTCTTTAACCAAAAGGTCAATGGCATGCCGGACCGTCGTACGGCTTACCGAAAACATTTTTCCAAGCTCATCTTCTGTGGGAAGATAGGAACCTATGGGATAAACGTTATTATCTATATCGGATTTTAATTTGTTATAACATTTCTTGTATGCAGGAAGTTTTTCCATAATGTTTCCTTTCAAAATAAGGTTGTTTAGTAACCTATAGTATATATATATCAAACAAATAAGTCAAACGATAATTGGAAAAAAACAGAATCTCTTATACAAAATGCATAAAAACAGGCGAAGTATCTTGTCAAATAAAACACTTTACTAAATATAAAAAACAATGTATAGTAATGTTTATAAACATAATTACGAATTTAAAAAATAAATTAAAATAAAGGAGAAACATAATGATGAAAAAACAGGAATTTGTACCGCGAAAGATAAGCGAGAAACCACTGTATGAACTGAAATCAGTGGAAGATATTCCGGTATCAGAGCTGTATCAGGTTAAGATAAACGGAAAGGAACAGCGAGTATATCATACGGAATTTTTTGATTTTGTTTCTTTCTTAGATGAAAATGAAAAGGCAGAGGTAGAAGTTACAGTAAACGAACCATTTCAGAAGGCGGTTATCCGTCCCACAGCTGTACAGATACCATTCAAAGAAGAGGGAAACAAAATCAGCATAAGCCTTCCTGCCGGAAAGAGAATTACTCTTGAACTGGACGATAAACTGGAGTCACCACTTTATGTTCTTCCTGGAAAATACATACCGAAGCCTGAGAATGCCACTTATGTATTGAAAGCGGAAAAGCCTACAATGTGGGATGCCTTCAGCTTAATTCTGACGAAACTGTTTATATAGAGTACGGAGCAGTTGTAAGCGGAAGAATCTATTCCAGAATGGCAGACAGAGTCCGTATTCTGGGAAATGGAATCCTGTATGGAGGAAACTGGCATGCATGGGACGAAAATGGAGCAGAGCAGCTGATCGTTCCTGTATTGGGTGAGAACATTGAAATACGCGGAATCACACTTCTGGATGGTGGTTCCTGGCATATTGTTCCGGTTGCATGTAAAAATGTTCTGATTGAAGACGTAAATGTTCTGGGAAAAGTGATCACAGGAGATGGCGTCGATATAGTCGGATGTGAGAATGTAGTGCTTCGTAATTGCTTTATAAGGGCAAATGATGATTGTATATCTATTAAGGCTGTGGAATTCCAGGATCCGTCAGGCTGCACAGATGTGAGACATATCCTTGTTGAGGATTGCCTGTTCTGGAATGCAGAATTTGGAAACACACTTGAAATCGGATATGAAACCAGGTGTGACGAAATTACAGATGTTGTTTTCAGAAATTGTGATGTTGTACATTGCCAGTATGAGGGCAATCAGTCAGGTGGCGTACTGACAATTCATAACGCTGACCGTGCCCATGTACATGATATTGTTTATGAAAACATCCGAATTGAAGATGCCCAGGAAAAATTTATTGATATTAAAACTCTTGATTCCAAGTATTCACGAGACAGGGAAAGAGGCATGGTAAATGATATTTTCTTTAAAAATATTGAAATTACAGAAGGCGCTTTTCCAGTATCCATTATACGTGGCTTTGAGATGAAAAATGAAGTGTGCAGACCTCATGGCTTTTATTTTGACAATGTGGTAATTCATGGAGAAAAGGTGATGTCACCTGGTGAATTACACATGGTTGTGGAATTGTCAGATGAACTGAAATTCCAGTAAAAGGAATAAACAAAGGAGATGGAAGAAAGCATGGATATTTTGCTTGTCGGAACCTATACACAGCATGATGCCCCTGCTGTATTGGAGAAGCAGGAGCTTGGAAAAGGTATCTATCTGATTCCGTATAATGAGACCCTGGGAGGTGTTGCAGGAACTCCTTTTATCATACAAATGCAGAATCCTTCCTGGGTTTGTCTGGTGAAGAACCGGCTGTTTGCGGTAAGTGAAAGTGAAAATGCTGCGGAAATTGTGGAATATGAAGTAGGGGTTCAGAAAGAAAGGCTTACAGCAGTGAAAAAGGTAGGTCTTCAGATGCCTGGAAAAGCATCCTGTCATATTGAAAAGGATGAAAAAGGACAAAGGCTTTTTGTATCTGATTACGGAAGTGGAGATTTAAAGGTGATCGACATTTCAGAAGCCGGCAGCCCGAAGCTTTACAGGAAATTTCTTTTACAGGAAAAGGGCTGGATCCGGAACGGCAGGAAGCATCTCATATTCACTCCTGCTTCCTTCATAGGGAGATCTGTATGCAGCTGACTTAGGGTGTGATAAGATTTATTCTTTTGACACAGATAAGGGAAAGCTTCTGCAAAAAGAAACCATAGATGTCAGACCTGGAGCCGGTCCAAGACATATGGAAATACTGGAGAAAAATGGAAAAACATATCTCTATGTATTAAATGAGCTGGATATTACAATTTCTGTTTACTGCAATGGGAATCTGTGCCAGACCATATCTCTGGAAGAAAATTTGCCAGAGGGTGTGCTTGCGGCTGAATTGTGTATTGCAGAGGGAAAAATGCTTTACGCATCTGTGAGAGGAACCGGAGAAATCTTTGGATTTACAATTGAAGAAAATGGAATGTTAAGTTTGAGACAAAAAGTTGTAGTTCCGGAAGGCTGGTTTCGAAGTATTTGTCTGGACAGCAGTGAAAAGCATTTGCTTGCAGCAGATCAGAAAACAGGAAAAATATATATTTTGACAGGCAATCAGAGGGAGAACTGGGAAATCAGCGGGTCCTTGTGGAAGTTCCCGTACCTGTGCAGGTATTGTCTGGGAAAATAGAATAAGAGAGGAAAACTGTGATGAGAAAAAAAGCAATCGTTACAGGTGCCAGTCGTGGAATCGGACGTGGAATTATCAGAGAACTGGCAGCAGCCGGATATGATATTGCCTTTTCCTATCGGACACGGGAAGATGAGGCAAAGGAAGCTGCTGAAGAAATAAGAAATATGGGTTCCTTTGCCTGGTATGCAAAGGCTGATATGGCACAGGCAGGAGAAGGGGAGAAATTTTTTGACCAGGCTGTCAGGGAACTGGGCGGACTGGATCTGCTTGTAAATAATGCCGGAGTTACCGTGTTTCAGTCCATTCTGGACCTTGAAATGGAGGAAACCCAGAAAATGCTGAATCTGGATCTTTTGAATTACCTTGTACTTTCCAGTAAGGCGGCCAGATATATGAAGGCTCATGAGGTTAAAGGATGCATTATCAACATAACCTCTTCAAGAGCCGAAAGAGCATATCCGGGAGATTGTGTTTACGGCGGCATAAAGGCAGCAGTGAACCGGGCTTCACAGTCTATGGCACTGGATCTTGCACCATATGGGATCCGTGTGAACTGTGTGGCTCCGGGAGCTATCTGTATCCGTACGCCAGAGGAAATAAAAGCAGAAGGCAGGACAGAGCTGGAAGGCTTCTGGGAAAGTCTGGGAGAAAGAATTCCAATGGGCAGAAATGGAACACCGAAAGATATAGGAAGAGCGGTAGTATTCCTTGCAAGTGAGAATGCAGCTTATATAACCGGAGAAGTATTGCGGGTTGACGGAGGACTGATCCTGCCGGGAATGCCGGAAAAAGTAGAAAATGATAAAAATGCCTGGGGAGGAGAAAAATGAGAGTAACGATCAGAGATGTAAAAGTAATTTGCTGTGCGCCGCAGAAAATCAATCTGGTGACAGTAAAAGTGGAAACAAGTGAGCCGGGATTATATGGCGTGGGCTGCGCAACTTTTGCCCACAGACATCTGGCAGTGGTTGCCGCTGTGGAAAAATATCTGAAGCCGTACCTGATTGGCAGAGATGTTTCTGATATTGAAGATATCTGGCAGTCTATAAAAGGAATGAGCTACTGGAGAAACGGACCTGTTTTAAATAATGCCCTGTCAGGTGTGGATATGGCATTATGGGATATTAAAGGCAAAATGGCCGGTATGCCCCTGTATGACTTACTGGGAGGAAAATGCAGAACCGGAGTGCCGTGCTATACACATGCTGAAGGCACCACAATAGAGGATTGTGTGCAAAAAGTAGGCGCATTAAAGGAAAGAGGATATCGCTGTATCCGTGCGCAGGTTGGAGGCTATGGCGGAAAGGATATGCCTTACCAGCCACCGGAAGGATCCTTTGAAGGCTGCTATTATGATCCAAAAGCATACATGGCAAAAACAATACAGCTGTTTGAGCGTCTCAGGGAAACCTATGGATGGGAACTGGAGCTTTGTCACGATGTACATGAGCGTCTGAGACCTTCTGATGCGGTAATATTTGCAAAAGATATGGAGAAATTCCGTCTGTTCTTTCTTGAGGACTGTCTTTCTCCGGAACAGAGCGGATGGTTTAAGCAGATCAGGCAGCATTGCACCACCCCGCTGGCTATGGGAGAGCTGTTTAACAATCCAAACGAATGGCTGAATCTTATCACAGAAAGAGAAATTGATTATATAAGAATCCATTTAAGCCAGATTGGAGGAATTACACCGGCACGTAAACTGATTGCTCTTTGCGATGCATTTGGAATAAGAACTGCATGGCATGGACCAATAGACCTTACTCCGATTGGTCACGCAGTAAATATCCATCTGGATATGGCTTCTCCGAATTTTGGAATCCAGGAATGGGCTGACACCAATACCTTGTCTGAAGATGCAGGTGCAATTGCCTTACATCAGATTTTTACCGGAATTCCGGAAATGCGGGACGGATATCTGTATCTGAATGGGAAACCAGGAATTGGTGTGGATATTGATGAAAAAGCAGCAGCTGAGTATCCGTGCAGCGAAGAGGTTGTCACATGGGATTGGATGCTGCCAAGCTTCCGGATGGAACAGCAGTAAGACCGTAAATACAGTCACTTTGTCACAGTATTTGCAGGCAGTAAAGGTGGATTGTCAACTCCTGCAAATACTGTGCAATTCATACAAAAATGCACAAAAAATATTGTGAATACATACGAAAGTGATAAAGAGTCGCAAAAAAACATTGAAAATGTCAGTCGACTATGCTATGATTCAAATATCACCGGAAACGTTACCGGTAACAATACCGGAAACGTTACCAAAACGGAACCCAGCCACTGAAAAAATCAGTTGGCGGAAAATAAAATTATACTAGGAGGTATAAGAAATGAAGAAAAAAATGTTGGCAGCAGTATTAGCTGGAACAATGGTTATGTCCCTTGGAACAAACCTTTGCTGGGCTGATGGAGAGAAGACCAAGGTCACTATGACTGTATGGAATGGTGAGTGGGGCGATCAGCTGGATCGTACCATGGAGTCCTTCAACAGCAAACATGATGATATCGAGCTGGATATCACAATGCAGTCCGGAGATTACTCTGATTTCCTTGGAACTGCAGCTGCAACAAATGACTGGCCGGATATCTACATCCTTACACCATGGACACAGGTGCAGGATTTTGCAGAGGCAGGAAGAATTCAGGATTTAAGCGGAATGGATTTTACTGAGAAGGTTTACCCGACCGCTCTTGAAGCTGCTACCTATGATGGAAAAATCTACGGATATCCTGCAAACGTTGAGTATCTTGGTGTATTCTACAACAAGCAGATGTTTAAGGATGCAGGAATCGAAGAAGTTCCGAAAACAAGAGATGAATTCGAAGCAGCATGCGAGAAGCTGGAAGAGTCCGGCGTAACACCAATCGCTTCCACATTCAAAGATTCCTGGACTCTGAAACACATGTTCAGTGTAATGATGTCAAACGTAGTACAGGATGACATGGAAGGCTTTCTGGATCAGTTAAATTCCGGCGAGGGAACCTTCAATGTAGACGGTATCGATGATGTATTTGCAACAGCAGATATTATCAAAGCTCATTGTGGAAGCAATATGATGGATTGCGACTCCACATCCGGTTTCAATGCACTTGCAAACTCTGAAGCTGCTATGCTGATCAGCGGTGAGTTCAGCCAGAACGTAGTAGCAAAAATGGATAACCCGCCGGAAATCGGATACTTTGCATTACCAGTATCCAACGATGCTGAGAGAAACAAAGCAGCAGTTGACGTAGGAATCGTATATGGAGTAAGCACTCAGACAGAGCATATGGATGCTTGCAAAGAGGTTATTGACTTCTTAAGCGATGCTTCCCTTTCTGATGGATATATTGCAATTGTAACCGAGAAACCAGGTTCTGCACCGGCTTCCCAGGATTTCACAGTTAATTATGATTCTGCATCTACAAACGATTATCTGGAATATGCAAACAGCGGAAACGTAATTCCGTGGGTATATCAGCAGTATGTAAACGGATTTGATGTTATCTCCGGAGATATCTTCCAGGGCTACATGGCAGACGCTGCTGACAAGGATGAGGTAATTTCCGAGCTTGACGCAGCATATCTTGAATATCTGGATCAGTAAATAAGAGGAAATGCTGACCTGCGATTCCCGGGGGGGAGCACCCCCGGGAATCTTTTTAATGGAAGATTTATCGTGATATCTGTATAAGCAGATGAGCCTTTTAGAAAAAGAAAGAGAGGATAATATGTCATCTTTATATAAGAAAAACAAGAAATTTTATCTTCTGCTGATTCTGCCTGCTTTGCTTTTGTATTCCTTTGCAATGCTGGCACCTCTGTTTGGCGGAACCATTCCATATTCATTCCTGAAATGGAATCTGATGTCCGGGAAAAAGCTTTTGTGGGATTTGACAATTATGTAAAACTGTTTTCCGATACAAAATTCTGGACTTCCTTTGGATTTAACCTTTTTGTTGGTGCGTTCACCATTATTGGTAGCAATGTTTTTGGATTTATTCTTGCTTATTTCCTGAATGAGAACATTAAGGCTAAAGGCGTGGTCAGAGCTATGTTCTTCATTCCAAACATTGTCAGTGCCGTATTGGTATCCTTTATCTGGGTGTTTATTTTTACAAATGCAATGCCTGCACTTGGCGGAGCATTAGGCTGGGACTGGCTGGCAAATATAAGCTGGTTCGGAACTCCGTCAATGGCAACTGTGACGATCATTGTGGTTTCCATCTGGCAGAACATTGGTTTCTTGATGATCATTTATACCGCAGGTCTTCAGACTATTCCGAAGGATGTTATGGAGTCTGCTGAGCTGGATGGCTGCAGCGGTCTGAAAAAAGTTCTGAAAATCGAGCTTCCGTTGCTTATGCCAACTGTCACGATCAATCTGTTTGTTTCTATTTCAGGAGCATTTAAGTCATTCGATATTCCGAACGCAATGACAGGCGGTGGTCCTTACGGTTCCACAATGCCAGTTGCCATGAATATTTACCAGGAAGCTTTCACCAAGTACAACCTGGCTATGGCTCAGCGAAATCTGTAATCCTGTTCCTTACAGTAGCAGCGGTTACTCTGATCCAGTTGTACTGCACTCGTAAGAAGGAGGTAGAATACTAATGAAAAAGAAAGTATGGCTTCCAACCATTATTATGTTTTTCTTTGGTGTCCTGTTCCTTATGCCGATCATCCTGCTTGTGATGAACGCATTCAAGACACATAACGATATGATCCAGAACTTCCTTTCTTTTCCCCATTACCTCTATACCGGTAACTTTACCGAAGCTATAGAACGTCTGAAATTCTGGAGAGTAGTCGGAAACTCAGCATATGTAACCCTGGGAACCATGCTGGTATGTACCATCATTTCCTTTATGGCTGCATATGGAATTGCGCACATCCCTGGAAAGCTTGGAAATGTTTTGTATCTGATTTTCACCCTTGGACAGATCATTCCGTTCCATTCCATTATGATCGCGCTTTCTGTACAGCTGACCAACACAAACCTTTTGAATAACCTGACCGTACTTATTTTCCTGTATGCCGGCTTCCACGGAGCATTTGGTATTTTTACCTATGTTGGTTTCCTGAAATTCAATTCCAAAGGAACTGGAAGAGGCAGCGGCAATTGACGGCTGTGGCATGTTCCGCTGCATGTGGCAGGTAATTTTCCCATTGGTACGCTCCACAAGCATAACTCTTCTGGTACTGTTTTTCCTGTGGACATGGAATGATTTCCTTATGCCAAACCTGTATGTTTCAGACAGTGGTTTGAGAACCCTGACAGTTGCTATTTATATGTTTAAGAGTACCTCCGGATCTGAGTGGAATCTGATGCTTGCCGGAATGACTCTGTCTATGGTTCCAATCATAATCATTTATATTGCAGCACAGAAATATATCACCAGCGGACTTACCGCAGGTGCAGTAAAAATGTAATTGAAAAGGAGAACGGCAGAAAATGGACAATATTAATTTACAGAGAATTGAAGGCTATACAGTTCAGCTGGTAGCAGAGGATGTCTGGGCAATCGATGAGTTCGGAGCAGACATTATTTATCTGGTAAAAGGTGAAAAAAGTGCAGCTGTGATCGATACCGGTTCAGGTTTTGGAAATCTGAAAAAGGTGATCGAAACCCTGACTGATTTGCCATATGTTGTATTAAATACACATGGACATCTGGATCATGTGGGCGGCAATCACGAGTTCGGAAAGGCATATCTGAGTGAAAAAGATTTCAAAATGGCAGATACAGAAAAACTTAGAAGCGGCTGGAAGAAATATGTGGAAAAAACAAAGAAGGAACCGGGATTTTATGGAACAGAGTACATAATTGAAGGTCGTGAGCCTGGAGATTTCCAGATGCTGCCGCTGAGCGAGCATCAGATCTTTGATCTGGGCGGCAGAAGTCTGGAAGTGTTATTCACACCAGGACATACTCCTGGAAGTGTAGTTTTCCTGGATAGAAAAAATAAATTTCTGTTTGCCGGAGACAGTGTAGTGTCAACTCCGATCCTGATTTTTGATACCTATTCCTCAACAGTAAAGGAATATGCAGAGGGATTAAAGAAGTTAGATAAAGAAGATTTTGAGCTTATTTTCCCAGGACATTTTTTACGTCCGATCGGAAAAGCAATTCTTCACGATCTTATCACATGTGCTGATAAAATCGTAGAAGGAACTGCAAAAACCGGAGCCTATTGACTTCAGCCATATGTCTTCAGAACCAGCTGTTCTCTACAAATACGGAAAAGGAAATATCGCCTATAACGACAAGCATATTTGCTGATAAATAATTTTTTTACAAATTTTATTGAAAATCATTTGCCATGATATGCCAGTACATATATAATGAACACATTGTTGCATGAGGAGGGCAGTTATGGAGCAGATAACAATTAAAGAGGTTGCGAAATTGTGCGGCGTAGGAGTCAGCACAGTGTCCAGGGCAATTAACAATCACCCGGACATTAATCCGGAAACGAAACAGAAGATTCTGGATGTGATCAGAGAGTACAATTATGTACCGAATAATAGTGCCAGAAATCTGAAAAGAGCTGATTCCAATACGATCGCAGTTGTAATAAAAGAAATCAGCAACTCATACTGGGGTGTTATGCTGCATGTATTGGAGCGGGAAGTCCGTGACAGGAAATATTGCCTGGTATTGCAGAATGTAGCAGATGATGAAGACGAAGTTGAGCTTGCCCTTCAGCTGGAAAAAGAGAAAAAAGTCAAAGGAATCATATTTCTTGGAGGTATGTTTAATTATGACGAGTTAAGGCTGAGAATGCTGAGAGTTCCGTATGTGATCAGTGGCTCCGGAAAAACAGTTCCGGAGGATACAGGAACTTATCCTAAAAGTGCCCTTGTGACGACTGATACAGAGATTGAGAGCCAGAGTATGGTTGATTATCTGTGCAGCTGCGGACATAAAAGGATCGCCTTTATTACTTCAGGAGATGAAGGTCTTGGAAGATGCCATCTCAATGGCTATAAAAGGTCACTGGAAAAAAATGGACTGGAGTACGATGAGAAGCTTATAATTCGTTTAAAACCAGGTAAAAGAATTTATACGATTGAGAATGGTTATAACTGTACCTGTGAGCTTTTGAAATCGGGGGTGGATTTTTCCTGTATTTATGCAATTTCAGATACTCTGGCGGTAGGCGCCTGCAGAGCAATTATTGACAGCGGCAAAAGAGTACCGGAGGATTATTGTGTGGCAGGAGCAGATGGTCAGGACATTGCGGAATATTATCATCCATCCATCACCACATTGAAATATCCAAGAGTGGAAACTGCCCTGCAGAGCGTCCGTACCTTGTTTGATCTGATCGACCGGAAAAAGGTAGTGAAACGGCAAATACTGAGCGGAACTCTTATAGAGCGGGAGTCTACACGCAAGCTGTAAGGTGTGTTTGTTGCTATCCATTACATCGAAAAGGAATCTTGTGAAAATATTTGAGAAGGATTATCATGCGTTACGATCCGCTCAGATATTTTTACAGATTTTTTTGTTTTCGTACTTTTTAGACGGATTTTTGTAAGTTTTAACAAGGGAATTCCGTTGACAAAAGTGACAGTTTGCTTTATTATAAGAAGTGAATAAAAGGCAAACCTGTTGAAAGACAGGGACGCAAAGCCAAGGGTCTAAGGTCTCAGGACTATGACAGCCGGTTGCCGCATTGATATTGATTAGGTAATGTAATATGACAGGAGACGTGGTTCTTCTATTTGTGGCGACCGTTTATTTAATCTGATAAACGGTTTTTTTATTTCCACAAACTGATGGGACTGATAGTTTCCAGATAGCGGCAAGTCAGTTACATTATGGTTCAAGAAAGGTGTGTTATTTATGAAAGGAAAGAAATTAACAGAGTGGCTCGCAAATAAAAAAAGTTGTTTCCAGTTGTGCTGCTATAGCATTGGCAGCAGTGATCGGCGGCGTTTCATTATTCTCAGGAGTAGGAGAAACACCTGAATTCCCCAGTTACACAGATCCGATCATGGAGACTTCCATCATAGAAGATGAAACTCCACTGGCTTCCCAGCCGAAGACTACTGTGAAGACTACCTCCAGTACCAAGACAACTAGGAAGACTGTTAAATTAAAAAAGGCTTCCAAGAAGAGCTATACCAAGAAACTGAAAACCAAAACAAAAGTAACCAATAAAACAAATAAAGCCGGTAATACAACAGTAGATACCAAGACAACCGTTGTTACCAAAGCAACAGCGAAATACACCAAGAAATCCAAAAAGAAGTTGTTACATCCAAGATCACAACAACTGTCCAGACAACAACTACACAGCAGGTATCAATTGCCAATGAGACCGCTGTAAGCACTACTTCTTCTGGTACTTCCGTTTCCCAGGCAACTGCAGCAGCAAGCTCTTCACAGAACCAGAGTAAATACGAAGCAAATGTAGCAAGTGTTGCAGGCAAGATGGACAATCGTGTAATTGCAGCATATCAGCAGCTGGGATTTAAGCTTGTTGTTGATCCATCCGTCAACTATTCAGGATATTTTGATGCAAGATCAAGATCTATTACAATGAAGCAGATCGATGATTCTGTTTATCATGAGTTGGGTCATTTCCTTGCATTTATCGCAGGAAATGCAGATAAGACAGCAAGCTTCCAGAGCATTTTTGCAGCTGAGAAGGCAAATGTTACAGCTTTTAATAAAGCCTATGTAACACAGAATGCTTCCGAATATTTTGCAGAATCTGTTAAGGATTACATCCTGAACAATGCTTCCTTGAAGAGTAGCAGACCACAGACTTATGCAGCTGTTCAGAATGCACTGAATCAGATTACAGATGCACAGATCGCTAAGATCCAGAAGATTTATGGAGCGTTCTGGAACTAATGATTTTAAAGATGACCGGCACCCGGAGAAATATCTCCGGGTGTTTTATTGTGAATAGCACAGGCGTGGGAAACCGGTATTTTATAAAAAGGTAAGTGACAGCTGGTACTTATCTTTGGGTCACCGGGAGAACAGGACTCTTATATATGTCGAAGAGTCGGGATATGCGTCGACAGAAAATTCTTGCAATGAAAAACCTTAGGTGTGTATAATACAAAACAAAGGTTATCACTTTCTTGCAGGCAGGGATAGATATATTTGGAATGGATGTAGACACGGCGCCTGAAATGTGTTAAAATAAACTTTAATAAGTTTTTTGAAGGATGTTTTTATAATTCAGTATATAGCTTCTGTCTAATCAGACATTTGTATCCCGTTAAATCAAAATTGAAATGTGTTTTAGAATTGTATTAGTCGAAGAGGTAGATGATTGATGAAAGAAAAGTATGAATCATTATCCCTGGCTACGCTGAAAGACTTGGCAAAAGCCAGAGGACTGAAGGGCATTTCTACTATGAGAAAGCCTGAATTAATTGAACGTATGCTGGAAGAGGACAGGAAAGAACAGACTGCAGAAAATGAGCAGACTATTTCCGGAACAGCAGAAGAGAATACCATACCTGCAAGACCAGAGCCTGTGGCAGCAGAAAAAACAGAAAATACGGGAAGTGTTTCTTCACCGGAGAGAAGAGAAGCACCAACCAGATCCCGTACCATTATACGGCGTAATCCTGAGTACCGCAGCAATAATTATGGCAGAAATGAAAATGCAGGACGCCAGAACAGTTATAATGGGGAAAACAGACCGGAGAACTTCGTGAAGCGCACTCCTGTAGCGAAACCTGTAGAAGTGGTTCCGCCAGCCGAATTAAGACCTGAGGAAACGGAACAGCCCCGTACAGGCGCAGCCAGTGAGAACCGTACAGAAGAGGATGTAAGCAACGCTTACAGTGTTCCGGCTGAAACGGTCCAGCTTGACAGTGGCGAAAAGGCCAATGGAATCCTGGAGGTTATGCCGGATGGGTTTGGATTTATCCGAAGTGAGAATTATCTTCCGGGAGAAAATGATATCTATGTTTCTCCGTCACAGATCCGCAGATTCAATCTGAAGACAGGGATATTATTCAGGGAAATATCCGTATTAAAACACAGGGGGAGAAATTCAGTGCCCTTTTGTATGTGACGTCTATCAATGGTTTCCATCCAAGTGAGGGACAGAAGAGATACAATTTTGAAAATATGACCCCAATCTTCCCAGATGAACGTCTGATCATGGAGCGTCCCGGCGGAACTACTGCCATGCGTATCGTAGACTGATCAGCCCTATCGGAAAGGGACAGCGTGGTATGATCGTTTCCCCGCCTAAGGCAGGTAAAACTACTTTGCTCAAGGATGTTGCGAAATCTATTCTTAAGAATAACAAGGATATGCATCTGATCATTCTTCTTATTGATGAACGTCCTGAGGAAGTTACCGATATCAGGGAAGCAATACAGGGACCGAACGTGGAAGTTATTTATTCCACATTTGATGAGCTTCCGGAGCATCATAAGCGTGTATCCGAGATGGTTGTAGAGCGTGCACGCCGCCTTGTAGAACATAAGCAGGATGTTGTGATCCTTCTGGATTCCATTACCAGACTGGCAAGAGCCTATAACCTGGTTGTTCCCCCAAGTGGAAGAACTCTGTCAGGAGGTCTTGATCCGGGAGCACTTCATATGCCGAAGCGCTTCTTTGGTGCAGCACGTAATATGCGTGAGGAGGAAGCCTTACCATTCTTGCCACTGCACTGGTTGACACCGGAAGCAAAATGGATGACGTTATTTACGAGGAATTCAAGGGAACCGGCAATATGGAACTTGTTCTTGACCGCAAGCTGCAGGAGGAACGGTTTTTCCGGCCATCGACATTCAGAAATCCGGTACCAGACGAGAAGATCTGCTTCTGAGCAAAGACGAGCAGGAAGCTGTATATATTATGCGAAAGGCTCTTAACGGAATGAAGTCTGATGAGGCAGTGGAACAGATCCTGAACATGTTTGCACGTACTGCAAATAATGCTGAATTTGTGCAAATGGTAAAAAAACAGAAATTGTAATGTTCACAAAAAACACCGTGCAGAATATTATCTGGGATTAGTTTTAGAAATTTTTATAAATAACTTGCATTTCTCATAACGCCATGCTATAATCAGTAGGCTGTGTAAAGTGTGAATTCGTCAGATTCAACGCAAATAAAATAGAATAAATATAGAGAGGTGAAAATCATGAGAGAAGGAATCCATCCGAATTACTATCAGGCAACTGTAACCTGCAACTGCGGTAATACTTTTGTAACAGGATCTACCAAGCAGGATATCCACGTAGAAATCTGCTCCAAATGTCATCCGTTCTATACAGGACAGCAGAAAGCTACTCAGGCTCGCGGACGTATCAATAAGTTCAACGAGAGATATGGCCTGAATAAATAATTTGAATATTACTGAATGAGAAGGTTGAGGTTGGGAAATCTCAACCTTTCTTTGTAATTTGACTGAATTTATGAGACGGAGGATAAAATGAAACCATCTAACATCGGTGGACAAGCTGTAATGGAGGGCATTATGATGCGTCATAAGGACAAATATTCCATTGCAGTGCGCCGTCCTGATAAAGAAATTGAAGTAAAGGTTGAAGATTACAAATGTATCTTTGGCAAGGCAAAGATCTGGCGCAAGCCCGTTATCCGCGGAATGGTCAGCTTCATCGATTCTCTGGTAACAGGAACTAAATGCCTGATGTATTCAGCAGAGATTGCAGGTGATGAGGAGGATGAGGAAGAGACTAAGAAGAATGCAGCTCTTTCTCCGGAGGAAATGGAGGCTAAGAAGAAAAAAGAGGACAGGCATTTAAGGTTTTACTTTATGCGACAGTAGCTGTTTCTATAGTGGTTTCTATTGCCGCATTTATGCTTCTGCCTTATGCGCTGGCAAGCCTTTGCCGTAAGGTAGGTGCTTCCGAGGTGATAGTTACTATTGTGGAAGCATTTGTGAAGCTGGGCTTATTTATGGGATATATGCTTTTGATTTCCAGAATGAAGGATATCCAGAGAACCTTTATGTATCATGGAGCAGAGCATAAATGTATTAACTGTGTGGAGAATGGCAAGCCATTGACAGTGGAGAATGTACTGGAAAGCTCCAGATTCCATAGGCGATGTGGAACAAGCTTTTTATTCCTGGTTATGCTGGTAAGTATTTTCCTGCATTTTATTTTCGTATTGGTACCTTCATATTGGCTGCGTCTTTTTGGACGTCTCCTTATGGTGCCTATTGTATCCGGAATTTCATTTGAGATTATCCAGTGGGCAGGAAGAACTGACAGCAAATTTGCCCTGATGATGAGCAAGCCAGGTATGGCAATGCAGAAATTTACTACTAAGGAGCCTACAGCTGATATGGCAGAGGTTGCTATTAAGGCTGTGGAGGCTGTGTTTGACTGGAGAGCATATTTAAAGACAGAATTCAATCTGGATATTCCATATGAGAACAAAGAAAACGGTGATCTTTCCGCTGCTTCCGCGCAATCTGAAAGCGGGGAGAGTGAAGAACGTACCGGGAATGTACCGGAAACGGGAGCTGCACAATGACTTCTCTGGAAACACTATTAAAAGAAGGAACCAAGGTTCTGGAACAGCATAAGATCCAGGAAGCCAGGCTGGATGCCTGGCTTCTTCTGGAGCATGTGACAGGAATGAACAGGGCTTTTTATTTCGCTCATTCAGCTGACGGGATTGAAGAGGAAAAAGCGGACAGATACCGGGAACTGATCCGAAAAAGAGCCGGTCATGTTCCTTGCAGCATATTACCCATCAGGCATATTTTATGGGATTTGAATTTTATGTAAATCAAAACGTACTGGTTCCGAGGCAGGATACGGAGACATTGGTGGAGAAGGCTCTGGAAGTTATGAAGGGGAAAAAGACACCAGGGATTCTGGATATGTGCACCGGATCGGGGTGTATTCTTTTAAGTCTTTTGGCACTTACCGGGGATGCATATGGTGTGGGTGCTGATGTTTCCCCACTTGCTCTTCAGGTGGCAGATAAGAATGCGGTAAGCCTGGAAGTGTCAGACAGAGCTGTTTTCGTGGAAAGCGACTTGTTTTCGTCAGCTTTTTTCAACAAAACACTGGCAAAGATATGCCTCAGTATGATATCCTTATTTCGAATCCCCCCTACATCAGAAGCGCAGAGATTGAAGAGCTTATGGAAGAAGTGCGGGATCACGATCCAAGACTTGCATTGGATGGCCATGAAGATGGTCTGTATTTTTACAGAAAAATCGTATCGGAGGGAAAGGCTTTCCTAAAGGAAAATGGCTGGATGCTGTTTGAAATCGGATATGATCAGGGCGAAGCTGTAAAGGCGCTGATGAGGGAAAATGGCTTTTTTTGATGTACAGATTGTTAAAGACCTGACGGGACTTGACAGAGTTGTGTTGGGCAGACGATAGTTTTATATAAGTAAAGAGAAGAACATAACAGGAGGAAAACCATGTTTGACAAGTTGGACGATTTGCTCATACGTTTCGAGGAAGTTCTGAATGAGCTGGGTGAGCCAGATGTAACATCTAATCCAGATCGTTTCCAGAAGCTTATGAAGGAACAGAGCGACCTGCAGCCAATTGTGGATACCTATAAGGAATATAAGAAAAATAAAGAAACCATTCAGGACAGTCTTTCCATGCTGGAAGAGGAGAAGGATGAGGATATGAGAGAAATGCTCAAGGAAGAGCTTTCCGATGCCAAGAAGCGTGTGGAAGAGCTGGAGCATGAACTGAAGATCCTTCTTCTGCCTAAGGACCCTAACGATAATAAGAACGTTATCGTGGAGATCCGCGCCGGTGCCGGTGGAGATGAGGCTGCTCTTTTTGCAGCTGAGATTTACAGAATGTATGTAAAATATGCAGAATCCAGGCGCTGGAAAACAGAGATGGATGAGCTTAAACGAGAATGGAATCGGCGGATTCAAAGAGGTTACCTTTATGATAAACGGTGCCGGAGCTTATTCCAGACTGAAGTATGAGAGTGGTGTACACCGGTACAGAGGTTCCGGAGACGGAATCCGGCGGAAGAATCCATACATCCACCTGTACGGTTGCAATTATGCCGGAAGCTGAGGAGATTGATTTCCATCTGGATATGAACGACTGTAAATTCGACGTATTCCGTGCTTCCGGAAATGGCGGACAGTGCGTCAATACTACAGACTCCGCAGTACGACTGACCCATATTCCTACAGGAATCGTAATTTCCTGTCAGGATGAGAAGTCCCAGCTGAAGAATAAGGATAAGGCGTTAAAGGTTCTTCGCTCACGTCTGTATGAGATGGAGTTGGCCAAACAGCATGACGCAGAAGCAGAGGCGCGAAGAAGCCAGATCGGTACAGGTGATCGTTCCGAGAAGATCAGAACCTACAATTTTCCACAGGGACGTGTAACAGATCACCGTATCAAACTTACACTTCACAGACTGGATAACATTCTGAATGGAGATCTGGATGAAATCATCGACAGCCTGATCGCAGCAGACCAGGCAGCGAAATTGAGCAATCTGCAGGAACAGTAAACTTAGAGCCTTTTTCAAACACGCTCTAAAACAACAATCATATGAAAAATGGGAGGGTATTACCTATGAAAAAAACAGCTCTTGTAATCATGGCAGCCGGAGTTGGAAGCAGATTTGGAAATGGAATCAAGCAGCTTGCACCAGTTGGACCAAATGGTGAGATCATTATGGATTATTCCATCAGAGACGCATTGGAGGCTGGCTTCAATAAAATTGTATTTATTATCCGTAAGGATCTGGAAGAAGAATTTAAAAGCACCATTGGTGCAAGAGTAGAGAAGATCGCAGAAGTTGCGTATGCATATCAGGAAATGGAGAAGCTTCCGGAAGGCTTTGTGAAACCGGCAGACAGAACCAAACCATGGGGAACCGGCCATGCTGTTATCTGCGCAAGAGAGTTCCTTACAGAGCCATTTGCAGTTATCAATGCAGATGACTATTATGGAAAGGAAGCATACGTAAAAGTACATGATTATCTGGTTCGGGAGCAGCCAGCAGATGATGTTCTGCATATTTGCATGGCAGGTTTCCGTCTTGGAAACACCTTAAGTGATAATGGAAGTGTTACAAGAGGACTTTGCCACATTACAGACGGAAAGCTTACAGGTGTTACCGAGACACACAATATTTTTAAAACAGCAGATGGCGCTGAGAGCCGCGAAGATGGACAGCCGGCAGAGAAGCTTGATTTAAATGAGCTTGTTTCCATGAACATGTGGGGACTGACTCCTGCGTTTATGGATACTTTATACGATGGATTTGTAGAGTTTCTTCAGAATGTAAAAGCTGGTGATATCAAGCAGAGTATCTTCTTCCGGTTATGATCGATGCATTGATCCAGAAGGGAACTGCCCAGGTAGATGTGCTTGAGACAAAGGATACCTGGTTTGGTGTAACTTACCAGGAAGATAAAGAGGTTGTGATCAAAGCCTTTAAAGAGCTTACCGAGGCTGGCGTATATCCAAACGGACTTTACAAATAAGATTATCGGATACTGTATATTGTAATTGTTTGCAGTTTTGCCTGAAAATATGGAAAAGAATGTATGATTCCTATATGCTTTCAGGTGTAATAAGCAAGGAGGATAATTAGATATGGGAAAATATTTTGGAACAGACGGATTTCGTGGTGAGGCGAATGTTCAGCTGACAGTTGATAATGCGTTTAAAGTAGGACGTTATGTAGGCTGGTATTATGGACGTGACCATAAGGCGAAGATCGTAATCGGAAAAGATACCAGACGAAGCAGCTATATGTTTGAGTATGCCCTTGTTGCAGGACTTACCGCTTCCGGAGCAGATGCTTATCTTCTGCATGTAACCACTACTCCAAGTGTATCCTTTGCGGTTCGTACAGAGGATTTTGACTGCGGTATTATGATTTCCGCAAGCCATAATCCATTCTATGATAATGGAATCAAGCTTCTGAATGGAAACGGACAGAAGATTGAGGCTGAGATCGAGGAGCGTATTGAGGCTACATTGATGGCGAGATCGAGGAGCTTCCTCTTGCACGCAAAGAAGACATTGGACGTACTGTTGATTTTGCTTCCGGACGAAACCGCTATATCGGATATCTGATCTCCATTCCAAGCCGTGATTTCAAAAATGTAAAAGTTGGACTTGACTGTGCCAACGGAAGCTCATCCGCAATTGCAAAAAGTGTTTTCGAGGCACTTCAGGCGAAAACTTATGTGATCAACAATCAGCCGGATGGAACTAACATCAATACAAACTGTGGATCCACCATATCGAAGTCCTTCAGAAATATGTGATAGACAATGGCCTGGATATCGGATTTGCTTATGATGGAGATGCTGACCGTTGTATCGCAGTTGATCATCGTGGAAATATCATCGATGGTGACAAGATTATGTATGTCTGCGGTAAATATCTGAAAGAGCAGGGGAAACTGAATGGAAATACTGTTGTTACCACAGTGATGTCCAATATGGGACTTTACAAAGCTCTGGAGCGTGAAGGAATGCGTTATGAGCAGACTGCCGTTGGTGACAAATACGTTGCCGAGAATATGATGGCAAATAACTACAGCATTGGTGGAGAACAGTCCGGACATATTATTTTCAGCCGTTATGCAGCTACAGGTGATGGTATCCTTACTTCTCTTATGGTCATGGAAGCATGCGTAGATAAGAAGTCTACCTTATGTGATCTTGCCAAAGAGATGAAGGTTTATCCTCAGGTTCTTCGAAATGTACGTGTAGCAGATAAGAAGACTGCGCGTGAGAACCCGAAGGTGGTTGAAGCAGTCGAAGCAGCAGGAAAGGCACTTGGCGATTCCGGACGTATTCTGGTCCGCGAGAGTGGTACAGAGCCGCTGATCCGTGTTATGGTGGAGGCCGAGACAGATGAGTCTGCCATCAGTATGTAGACAGTGTTGTGGAAGTAATGGAAGCCGAAGGACTGATCGTTGGTTGAGAATGAAAATCAGAAAAACAGCATTAATATTGACAGCGGTCATGGGGCTTTCCCTTCTGGCTGGCTGTGATAATGAAAAACAGCAGATTTTTAAGGAAGCAGAGAAAGATCTGGAGCAGGGCAGCTATGAGTATGCGCTGGATGAATTTACTACTTCTGTGAATAATGGTGTGAAGCCTGCAGTGTCTTACCGCGGGATTGGAATCTGTCAGCTGCGTCTGGGAAATTATGATGATGCCATTACTGCCTTTACCAGTGCTCTTGGCGAGGAGAAAGTAAGTAAAAGTATGGCCCGGGACCTGTATCTGTATCGTGCTACGGCACGTCTGCAGGCTGGCTATCTGGATGATGCATGGCAGACTGTCAGGTGCTTGCCCAGAATTATGAGATGGATGCAGATGCCTGGTTCCTTACTGGAAAGGTTGCCCTGGAAATGGATGTCTATGATGAAGCTGCCTCTGATTTTGAGCAGGCATATGGGGAAGATTCCAGCTATGACCGGGCCATCCAGATCTACGAGACGTACCTGGATAAGGACATGGAAGCGGATGGAACCAGGTATCTGGAGGCTGTTTTGTCCACAGAGGCAAAGGGAGCAGAGGATCTTTGCAGCCGGGGAAGAATCTATTACTATATGGGAGATTATACAATGCCCAGAAGGAGCTGACAGATGCTTCCAATCAGGGAAGTACAGAGGCACTTCTGGTTCTTGGAATGGTCTATGGCGCTCAGTCAGATTACGCAAATGCCCGGGCAATGTACCAGCAGTACATCAATCAGAAGCTGGATGATACGTCCGGAAATCAGACACAGACTGCCGCACAGGGATACAATGGACTGGCAGTGTGCGATATGGCAGAAGGAAGCTATGATTCTGCCCTGGAAAATATCAGCAGCGGAATTACCATTGCTTCCGATGATGAAATGCAGAGCTTGTTATTTAATGAAATTGTAGCTTATGAGAAAAAACTGGATTTTTCCACAGCGCAGGAGAAAGCTGTGTCTTATGTCGGAATGTATCCGGAGGATGAAGAAGCTGCGAAAGAGCTTGATTTCCTGAAATCCAGGACTGGAAGTAATGAATAGGAAACAGAGAAGGTTCTTGAAGCATTTTTATAATCAAAAAAAGGATTTGAAATCTGAGGCAATATTGAATGCCGGATTTCAAATCTTTTGGTAATATACTCAGATCTTTTTTACATAAAGGCGGTTGCACGATACATGGGGCGGCCGTTCACGCCACTGAGATCGTAGGACATTGCAAAGTAGGAATCCACGCTGCTTACAAGCGCCCAGTCAGGATCATAGACCTTTCCACCAATTTCAGCCCAGCCGTGACCGCCGGAGCAGATACATAAACTTTTTTCATGCCTACAGCGTTTGCGAGGTAGGCGAAAGCTGCTGCATAGGAAACACAGTCACCTCGTCCGCCGCGGAAAAACATATCTTCGGCGAAATCCTTTTCCCAGTCCTGTGTATTTCTGAATTCACGCCAGCAATAGTAGGTGTACTGCTTCTTGACGTAATCAAAGCTGGCACGGAGGCGCTGCATTTTGTTCATTCCTGGTCTGCTGATCTTTTCTACAATCTTGTTCGCTTCTGTCATTAGCTTCAGCTTGCGCAGGTTAGAACCGGATTTGCTGGCACGTCCGGAAGCATCAAGAGCGATACCATTTATAGTGGTGGAGGTCAGCATGTATGCGCCGGTGGTTCCTGTGCTGATACGGAAAAAGTAGTAATCATTTTTGATTTTTTTCCAGCCGTAACGCTGAATTCCATTTTTGTCAAAAAAGTAATAGCGGGATCCGATTTTGACCTTGCCTTTGACTTTCTTGCCGCGAGCATTGTAATAGTAGTGGCGGCCCTTGATGGTCTTCCAGGTACCAGAAGAGGAACTGGAAGCTTGTCCCTTACCGGAATGGGTCTTCTTATTGGTGACAGTGGAAGAAGATTTCGCAGTTTGGGAAACAGATGTCCGGGCAGCTGCCTGGGTGGGAAGAGTACCTGTCAGGAGCGTACAGGACAGGCAAAGGCATGCTGCAAGAGTTTTGAGATTTTTCTTTTTCATAGGTTCCTCCTTTTTTGGTCTTTTACTATTATTATATACTATATGAGATCTGAACTGTAGTTGTTGTTTTCAGATCTGAAATATGTTACTGTTCACTCCGTTCACAGTAACGCGCTTCGCGATGCACAGAAATCATGCATTCGCATGATTTCGCGCCGCAATTCTCGGGTTTCTGTGAACTTTGTTCACAAAAAACGCCTCGCGGAATGCTACCAGTGAACAGTAACACCGTTCGTTACTGCTCACTCCATTCACAGTAATGCACTTTGCGATGCACAAAAAGACGAACCTTCTTGTGACAAGCACAAGAAGTAGCGTTCACAACCTGGCCGGCAACTCATAAGATTTTTTTGTTATGTAAACCAATCATACTCGCCTAATTGCCTTTCAAAAACTGTTGAATATGATACCTTCTTATTGTCACGAGCAAAAAAATTACCTCATCTCGTGCGCATAATTCCCCCATATTTTCACATACTATCCATACACTACAAAATATGGAAACCCACAAAACAAACAAGCTCTATAGTGTGTTTAAAAAAGTCAATTGTTTCCCACAATTGCATCATAAAGTACAGGAGGAACAGATAAATGAAAGCCACAGGAATCGTAAGAAGAATAGATGATCTGGGCCGGGTGGTCATCCCAAAAGAAATCCGTCGGACCCTGCGAATCAAAGAAGGTACCCCACTTGAAATTTTCACCGACCGTGAAGGTGAAATCATTCTGAAAAAATACTCCCCAATCGGAGAGCTTAGCCTTTTTGCAAAAGAATACGCCGAGTCCCTCTCCCATTCCACCGGCATGCTTTCCTGCATCACCGACACGACCAGGTAGTAGCTGCTGCCGGTCCGGGAAGTAAGGAATTCATTGGAAAATTGATCAGCAGCCAGCTGGAAGCTGTTATCAATGACAGAGAAGCCAAATGTCTTAGTGCCAAAGACCGTGGCAAAGTCCCTGTGGTGGATGAACAGCCAGCTCCATCCACATCCCAGGTCATCCAGCCCATCATAGCCGCCGGAGATGCTATCGGCAGTGTCATCCTCATGGGAAAAACAGACAAAGACATTCCCGGCGCCAGCGAAAAGCTTCTGGCGCAGACCGCCGCCGGGTTTCTTGGACGACAGATGGAACAATAATTTTGTTATCGCTGCAGTCAACGTCTCGATAGAGCCTGTTTGAAAAATCATTCCCGCAATCTGCCAGTGAACAGAAACTAAAAAACTGCTGTATCCATTTAACCCCTCTTCAAAGTCCATTAAATGGTACAGCAGTTTTCGAATTTATATACCTCAACAATCCTGTTCTGTTTTCTCTTCAGATACAGTGCTACCCTGCTTGCCCTGATCCCGCATCTTCTGCCTCTGCCTGGTAATATCAAAATACTCCGGCGAAATAATCCCACGGGCAACCAGTGCATCAAAAACCTCCTTCTGCGACCGCGTCATCACCATACCCACAGTTGAATTATAATCTGTAAGCACACATCCTGTCTTCTCGATCATCCAGAACAGTGCCGAATCATTCTCCGGGATCATCTTCCAAATCTCCTTCTCCGGATATGGCAAAAGCGCCATCATGGTCTGAAGATGGCCCTTCTCCTCAATCAATCTGTAATCCCCATCCGGCATAATAACGCATCTGAGAAATTCGGAATCTGATCAGCTTTCTGCAAAAGCTCCTCTGTAATCTTCACCACAAGTTACCCCCTGTAAATTATTTTTTAACGGACATGTCGCCTGTCGGCGACATCACCATATATGAAAGTCAGCTGTTCCGCGCCTATGGCGCTCCCACAGCTGCCGACATCATTTATTTTTCACAGCACCGCACATGTTTTCCCCTATTATACCATGCCGCTTATATAAGTGCCACCAATTTAAATTTTCTCATTTTCATGAATTAATGAATAACCTCCAATTTTCTGGACACCCTATAAATACAGACAGGTACAACAGCTGTGAACAGAATGTATGTAGAGGTGAAAAGAATATGAGGAAAAACAGAACAGCAAAATTTATTTTCAACGGCGCTCTCCTTGCAGTTATGGCAGTTCTCGGAGTGACCGCTTACCAGGTTGCAAACAAACCAGAACATATTCAGGAAGTGCTTCCATTGGAAAGCACCAAGGAAAATGACACTGCCAAAGCAGATGGAGCCAACTCAACTGATGATTCGTCCCTTGCAGAAGCAGGTACTAACATGGTAGAAGCAGATTTGGACGGAATTTCCGATACCGGGATCCTAGACAGTGAGTCTTTGATAAACGAATCAGATAATTCATCCGCAACAGACATGGCAAGCCTTGACAATACCGTGGACTTAACCAATTCTGCTGACATTAACGATACCGCTGATATTTCCAGCTCCTCTGACATTGGAGAAAGTACCAGCGTAAACGCCCAGATCTCCCTGCACAAAGGACCGGAAATCAACTTCTCGGAAGATACATTAATGGAGTGGCCGGTAAACGGACATGTTCTCATTGATTACAGCATGGATCAGAGTGTTTACTTCCCAACTCTGGATCAGTATAAACTGAGCCCTGCGATTTCCGTACAAGCAGTGGAAGGTGCCCCTGTAGTTTCCGCAGTAAACGGAACCGTATATTCGATTGAAAATAATGCCCAAACTGGCACTACCGTCACCATGGAGCTTGGAAACGGCTACCAGGCAATCTATGGTCAGCTTACTGATCTGGACGTTGCTGAAGGCGATACCGTCACCAAAGGTCCATCATAGGCTATGTCGCAGCTCCTACCATTTATTACAGCGAAGAAGGCAGTAACCTGTACTTCGCCATGAAAAAAAGACGGAGAACCAATCGACCCGATCACGTATCTGCCGTAAAAAAAATTCAGTCCATGAAATATCAACATTCACAAAAGTAAAAAAAACAAACGTATAATAAAGCAGGTGGGAAAATCCGCAGTCGGTACCTAAATCCTACCTGCTTTTTCCAGTCCTTCCAGGCAGCTAAGAGCCCGGAACCCGCCATGGTAGCCATTCTGACACGCTATAGTATTCTTTTGGACTGCAAATAATATACCAGCTTACCGATTGCTTTTTATAAAAATAAGGAGCATTGTCAGCCAGTTAACAGCATGACGATACTCCTTTACATAAATATTTATTTAATTCCTAAACGGACATGTCGCCTGTTGGCGACATCACCATATATGAGTCACGCTGTTCCGCGCCTATAGCGCTCCCACAGCTGCCGACCGCATTCGTAATCCGGGCTATCACCCTACTTACTCATACGCTCTAGCCCGTCCGATATCCAATAATTCGCTCATGCAAGCATGGCTCATTCTTGGCTGCCGTCCGTGACTTTCATAGTAAAACATTAAGAACTTTCACCTTACAACCCAAAAAGGAGCCCCATGAATTACACCTACATCGTCCAGTGTGCCGACGGTACTCTTTACACCGGATGGACAAACTGTCTGGAAAAGCGCCTGAAAGCCCACAACAGCGGCAAAAACGGAGCCAAATACACCAAAACCAAACGTCCGGTAACTCTTGTCTACTACGAAGGCTACGCCACCAAAGAAGAAGCCATGAGCCGGGAATATGCAATCAAACAATTAACCCGGGCGAAAAAATTAGCCTGATGGAATTTTAAAGGAGGTCACAGTTCCCTCTAAATATTAAAAGTTATTAAAAAAACTTGTTCTAAAATATTTTACCTTACCATATCATCAAATCGGCATATTCGCCACAAAACAATACATCACAATAAAATGACACGCGCTTCCCAGCATAATAAATACGTGGAAAATCTCATGTGACCCAAAATTCTTATGTTTCGCATTAAAGATGGGAAGCTTCAGTGCATAGATCACACCGCCAATCGTATAAATAATTCCCCCCGCCAGCAGCCAGCCAAATCCAGCCTTAGGCAATGCATGAATAATTGGCATGAACGCAAGCACACACAACCAGCCCATTCCAATATACAGCACAGAAGAAATCCATTTCGGACAAGTCACCCAGAATGCCTTAAATACAATTCCCAGAATTGCTGTCGCCCACACAAGTGCGCAAAGTATATATCCAATCTTGTTATGAAGAACAATCAGCACACCGGCGTATAGCTTCCAGCGATCATTACAAAGATCATCATATGATCCAGCTTCTTCAGTCTGCGGTTCACCTTCGCCGTAGAATCAACGGAATGATAAAGAGTACTTGCCGCATAAAGCAGCATCATCGTAAGAATAAACACTCCCAGTGCCACAATATGAATATGATCGCTCCACTCTGACGAGCGAATCAATAAAGCGCTGCTCCCACTGCTGCCAGAAGAAAAGCAATCCCATGTGTAATCGCACTTCCCGGATCTTTTAATTTAAATTTCATGATAGCACCTCCTAGAACTTTTCCAAAGCAACTTTGCAAGCAATCAGTTTGATCCCTGAGCCGCAATGTTTTTGCAAACTTTATCATGTAGTTTTAATTACTATGTCATCAAGTATGTGTTATACTATAACACTTTTTTTGAAAAATTCAAGGGGTTTATAAAACTTTTATAAATAAA
>ENA-OQCX01000146-OQCX01000146.1-human-gut-metagenome-genome-assembly--contig:-NODE-146-length-36465-cov-7.015989_pt1 | contig 36465 bp, 37 predicted proteins | sample MGYA00242762_ERZ504587 | MGnify/ENA primary metagenome ERZ504587 (study PRJEB26092, sample SAMD00036337) | human gut metagenome | host: Homo sapiens | study: EMG produced TPA metagenomics assembly of...
ATTTGCTTGGAAAGAAGTATGCACCCAGTTCATCCGTCTGTACCAGATGTTCCTTGAGGGAAGCGATGAATTCATTCGCCTCGGCTGTACGCCTACTGCTTTCAGGATGATGGCAGACTGCGCCTTGCTGCTCATGGTCCATCTTTAAGATTGGCACCTACTTTGATAGGAAATAGCGGTAAGCCGCTTGATTGTCTGCCGGCACTTGTTCGCCGCTAAGGGCTATCAGATACAGATATGTCATTGCCGATTCGGAGTTGGCAGTAATTCTGGCGCCATTTTTTTCGGCTTTACGGATATTGCGATACTCTTCCAAGGCCTGCCGATTCAAATAGCCGAAAGCTTTCTGCCGCATGGCGGCAACTTCTTCAGACAGTTCATTTTTCGTCAGCAGAGGAAGACGAACAAGTAATTCTGTAATATAGCCAGTTATATAGCGGCTACCGGACATTCCCTTATACCAGCTCCATCCACCGTCTTCACCCTGCAATTCTTTCAATTTGGTAAAAGCGGAAAGATTGCGGTTATTCAGTTGGTTGATATCAAACAGCGTGGCAATACGTGCCTGCTGTTCGGCTTCAGTAGTAGCTTCCAGTACCCACGGAGACTCGCTGAGCAGGATATTCTTCACATCCTGATTCTTCTCCAACTGGCTGAGGAAGGTTTCTTTCGTGCCACCGGCAGCCTTCCAACTGTCAAATACAGTCTTAATGCGGGGCTGGCTGTTGGCAATGAAGCCTGCCAGACTATTGGCATACCAAGCTGTAGCCCAAGAAATGGCATTATCATTGGCAGGCAGGCTCAATGCCGGCAACGCTTGTACAGCATACCAAGCCGGATTCCCGGTAAATTCTACAGTCAGACGACGGTCTGTCGCTGTACGGCTATTACGGTTGAAAAGGCTGTCTAATGAGAACGTACGGGTCTCCTCGCCACGGATAGGCATAGCAAGCGTTTCCGTAATATACTCCTTATTACTTAATACGGGCAACAGATGCTGCTCGCCATCGCTAAACGTACCTCCATCGGCAACCATACGAATACCAAGCAAATCATAGCGGTCGGACACTTCGAAATGGAAGTTGACAGCAGTATTTCTTCCTGCTTCTACCAAGAATTTCTGACGTTGAGTAGCAATAACTTTCTCCGTCATAGGTCGAACAGTGTGAATACTGCTGTTCCTTTCACCGCTTTACCCGTCAGATTGGCTATTGTTCCGGCTATCTGCGTTTTATCTCCAACGCGGACAAACCGAGGCATATTCGGAGTCAGCATAAACTCCTTGGCAGTTACAACGGAAGCATCCAACATCCCAGTCAGCATATCCTTAGTATGTGAGTAACCACGGAAATTCCAACGAGTCAAGCTCTGCGGCATCGTAAAAGAAAACGCAAGCTCCCCTTGTTCGTTTGTACGAAGTTGAGGATAAAAAAAGGCTGTTTCGGCAAAGTTGGTGCGAAGCCCCTCAATAGGTTGCAAGGCCTCGCCAACCGGTATCGTTTCCGATTCAAAAACAACATCTTCCACCGCGTCTTCCGCTACTTGTGCAGGAACATATTTCACTTCAACGGCATTCCCGGATTCTGCTTTGGAAGCAAGCATCGGCTGGTTGGCACCACGTATTCTAAGATTACCGGTCAAAGAGCTATTCCGGGTAGTCCCATACCCCACAACACTTACTTCTTCCAAAAGCGCATTGTCTTCTACCATCACTATCCGCATCCTTCCATCCATATAAGGAGAACAGAAGTAGTCAAACGACCACACCGGAACCCTCCAAGCCTTCAACGGGAAATAAACGGAGAAGTAATTGCTATTATAACGGCTCGCACCACGGAATGCCCCATACAGATTATCCGGATAGAAAACCCGTAGTATCTGGTTACTCTTATAAATCTTATCCAGTGAAGCGTCGTACATCGTAGCCAACATCTCAGCCGCAGCAGGCATACCTTGAGGCGTCTTTATGACGAGCTTCCACTCTTCTTCCTGTCCGGGACGCAAACGGTCACGGAACACTTCCCATTTCATGTCGAGAGCACGTTCCGGCTCCCGCTTCTTCAGTTCAACCTGATGACTGTACATCTCGCCAGCTTTCACAAAACTGAAAAGAATGGTGATTCCCTTGCCATATGCTTCCTTATAAGGGAATTCCATACGAATAATAGTATCATTCAACTGCAACACACGGCTTTCAATGCGTTTTCTGTCACAAAAGACATCCATCAGCACATATGCATCCCGATAAGAAGTCCCCAAAAGAAAAGCGGCAGGTACTGTACATCAAATTCCTCATTTTCTTTATAATAAAAGAAATCTGTAAACGCAGCCGGACGCTTGTCACTCTTTGAAAAGAGCATGAAACTGTCACTGCCATATGCCCCGTTATTCTCTTCACGTCCCAAACTATCACGTACAGAAAGTTTCAAGCGATAGTTACCTGAAGGAAGCTTGTTCCAAGCCGAAAAATCCTGGAGCCGATTGGCTGTGAAGGTACCCTCCAATACAACATCATCCAAGGGTTCAGAACCTGCAATATTCCTTGCCCCATTTTGTTCTGCAAATGGATAAAGGCAATAGGAACCTTCAATGTGCTGAGGAATATTCATTACATTATTCACTCCAAAAGTGAAAAGCATACTGTCTTCCTTACAAACATATTGAGGCAAGCGAATATCAAAGGAATAAGCCTTAGGACCTGCCAACAAGTTATACGAAGCGGATTGCGTTTCACCGGCCTCATCCGTCACCACCGCCTCCACATGATAAGTATACACACTCCCATACCCGTCTGTATCTACAGCCGGAGCTTCCAAAGTCAAGGGTATGGAAAAATCCCCGTTGGTATCCAATTGTATGGTGTCAGACAATAATGGTTTATCAGCATTGCTCCAATAACCAGGTCTCGGATTCCGGCGAGTCACCGTATATGCCAATGGCACATCCTGCACCATCATGCCATTGAAGGCCTTGACATTTCCTTTCAACACAACCTTGTCACCCAGCCGATAAGCTTCCGAAACCGGAGTGAAGGCAATCTCGAACGTAGGTCGCTTGTACTCCTCTACCCTAAAAGTGACGGTAGATTGAGGCTCTTTGGTTCGTATGCTGAACATGCCATTCAGGCAAGCTGCCGGAAGTACAAACTCCGTAGCAAAAGAGCCGAAATCATTGGTCCGCCCCTTCCTGGTGGCAAGTTCCTTGCGGTTGGCATCCAACAAGACAAGCTCATAATCAACTCCTTGTAGTACCTGGGCGCTATCACTATTCTGCTTGTAAGCTATCCCTTTTACATGAACGGTCTGCCCGGGACGATAAAGCGAACGGTCTGTCAGCAATGCCATCTGCCTCCAATCTGTATCCTTAATACCGTAATAAGGATGATTCATATAAACGTTCTGCGGCATCATGGCTGTGTCTCTGCCTTTACGCGCCACATAACTTCGGATTTCACTCTGCCAGGGTAATACAGCTTTCCCCCCGGCATCAGTCAGTACCTCTGCCATCGCTTTTCTATTCTTCTCATCATAAAAAGAGTAGAAACTCACCTTGGCACCAGCAATCGGCTGTCCACTACGGGCATCCAATGTAGCCACTTCCATACGGTTGTCACCCAAATCCAATGTCAGCACCTTGAAGCGGTAGATACCAGAAATTTATCATCTGTACGGGCCGTTTCAGTATCAGGTACTATTTGAAGAATATAGACTCCCGTTTCCCGAGGAATCATGAACTTAAATACAGTGTCCGAGGCAAGATAAGGGACATCTTCAGGCAATTTATCCTTGCCTGGCAACGGCTTTAAGCCAAAATGCGTGGAAGAAAACTTCCGGGCATACTTTCTATAAGTATCTTTATTTATACCATGGTCCATCCAAGGTACTTCACTTAAAGTAGTGGTATATAAGTTGAGAGTGAAGCCCTCGACATTACGATAATGCAGCCTCATATTCACCGAATCGCCGGGATAACCGCTTTCATTCATAGTCAGAATGAGTTCAGGCTGTAAAATCTGTTCACGGATATTTTTCAACTCATTGATACGCTTATACGCAGGATAGCGCTTCAAGCCTTCTTCACAGACTTTTAGAGCCTCATCAGCGCGTTTCGGTTCCAAACGGCGCAGGTGGTTGGCTTTATGAATGTAAACCTCGGCACAAACCTCTCGTGAACCGTATTCCTTTATCAATTTATTCAAAACCTCAAGATATTCCCGATTAGCCTTTTCCTGACGCATTCGGAAAGTAGGATAAGGCTGCTGGCTGATACCACCGGTCAACTTCCAGTTCCAATAATCAAGAGAACAGAGCAACATAGCATCTTCCGAACCGGCACGATGGCGATAAGCATTCATCATATCCAGATAAATCCTTTCGATACGGGTCTGTACCAAAGAATCCACGCTGAAACCATCCAGCTGCCGATAAGCATCAACAGCACGGCTCACCAATAGATGGTACATATCGTGCCCATAGAACCGGCTACCGTCTTCCAACACCACAAAAGGCACATATTGTTCTGCAGATGTATTGAGCAAGCGGATGGAATCCTGCAAGGATGCACGGTTACACCTATCTATTTTATCCACAAACTGGCTGATACTCCACTCACGGATATCTGCTGGAACCTCGTCAACAGTCAGTAAAGTACGTGACAGCAAGACACGGCGATTCTTCCGCATCAAGTCAGCATATTCATATGCCAACAAAGAGTGTAGAATAGCCTTGTTCACCGGATTCCTCTCCGATTGTGCCCAAGATTCCATATATTTCAGACTGGAGTAAAGGCTGTCCGGAGTCAGCCCCTCTTGATAAGTCTCCCTACAAATGTAGCTTTCAACATTTGCGGAGCATTCTGCTCTTGCCGACCTTTCCGATAGATTTCATCAGCCAGTTTTATCACTGTTTGAGGCAGGCTTTTCTTTTGAGCCTGCTCCACCTGCTTCCACAACTTATCGTACGTCTGCGCATACAATGCCGAAGCCCCAAATGTAACCAGCAGTAACAATATGCTACAAATTCTTTGAATTACTCTCATAATTATTCGTTTGTTAGTCTTTGTATTAATAACAAAGGAAGTGAATAAAGTTCAAACAAATGTACTTTTGGACATAAAAAATCTTATTCTACTCCTACAAAAAAACAAGGGATATGTTTGCAAACATATCCCTTGTGCTATACTTAAATGTTAGTGTACTCACATTTGGAGGCTATAATATCTCATTGCCTCCATCCAATTCTTACCAGCTGCGGTAAGAATGTGCTTAAATGAATTTGCAATCTTCTTTTTCATAATCTTAAAAAATTAAACTAATACCTGAAAACTAAAATTCAATACTTCACGAAGGGGGGGGGAATGCTTAAAGCATTACGTAACCCCAAATGTTCTTATCGGCTTCGCGACATGCTTAAAAAAACTCTTTAACATTTTCATTTTGTTATCCTCCTAAAATCAATCTTGTTATCCTTAAAAAATCTACTAGTTTTCTATTGTTTTCATGTTTTACAACACAAAAATAGAGCCTTTGTTCAAGATAACAAGCAAAAAACGGATAGAAAACATGTTTTATAACATATTTCTTGACTTAGGTCAATTTTTAGGGAGAAAGTGCAAGGATATTGACATACCATTGTAATAAGTCTGGGACATTCTGGCAGAAAGAGGACAAACTGTCACAGACAAAAAAGGCAGGATACTTAATAAAGCACCCTGCCCCTATTCATTACATAAAGTATTCTCTACTTTTCAGGAGTCTGCTCCAATGTAGCCACCAAGAAATCATAGAACTTGGAAACAGTAGGAATTAACGCACGCTCGTCCGGTGAATGCGGAGAACGCAAAGTGGGACCGAAAGAAATCATATCGAGTCCTGGACAATTGGCACCAATAATACCGCATTCCAGACCTGCGTGAATAACCTTCACGGCAGGTTCCACACCAAACTGCTGCTTATAGGACAGCTTCATGGCATGCAGTATAGGAGAATCCACATTAGGCTGCCATCCGGAATAGCCACCACTCAATTCCACCTTCATACCTGCCATAGCGAAACAAGCTGTCAGGCTGTCTGCCAGGAAATCCTTCATCGTATCGCAAGAACTACGCGCCAAAATACGAACTTCGGCCTTACCGTCTGCAATGATTACGATAGCCAAATTGGAGGAAGTTTCTACAGTATCGGGAACAGTAGGAATCATACGCATCACACCATTCTGGCAAGCCATCAACACGTTAATCATATTATCCTGAATTTCTGAAGGAACAACGGCAGTGGGTAGAGTTACCTCTTCTATACTCAGGGTAATACCACTTTCAATCGGAGCATATTCGTCATTCAGTTGTGCCTCGTATTCCTTCATATAATCTTCCAAACCGTCCATATCCTCAGGATTGAACACCAATACCGCATGTGCTTCGCGGGGGATAGCATTACGCATATTACCACCTTCAAAACTTGCCAGCTGGGAGTCAAACTCAATCAGCAAATCATGTACGATGCGTGCCAGCAATTTATTGGCATTACCGCGCCCTTCATTGATTTCCAAACCGGAGTGACCGCCACGCAAACCTTTCAGCGTAATCTTACGGGCAACGAAATCGGCCATAGGCGTCTCCTCCTTATATTCCAAAGTAGCAGTAATATCAAGACCACCGGCACAGCCGATATAGAGTTCGCCTTCGTCCTCAGAGTCAAGGTTCAGCAGAATTTCCCCTTGCATAGTTCCGGGTTTCAAACCGAATGCACCATACATTCCCGTTTCTTCATCCTTGGTAATCAGGGCTTCCAATGGGCCATGCTTCAAGTTATTATCTTCGAGCACCGCCATAATGGCAGCTACTCCCAAACCATTATCTGCTCCCAGCGTGGTACCTTTGGCTTTCACCCAATCACCGTCAACATAGGTTTCAATGGGATCTGTTGTAAAATCGTGAATAGTATCGTTGTTCTTCTGAGGCACCATGTCCATATGCGCCTGAAGGATGATGCCTTTGCGGTTTTCCATACCCGGAGTGGCAGGCTTACGAATAATAACATTGCCGACCTCGTCGACAAATGATTCCAACCCCAAGCCTTTTCCAAAATCAATAAGGAATTTGGTAATCTTCTCCATATGTCCTGACGGACGGGGAATCTGGGTCAGTGAATAAAAGTGCTTCCATACATTCTGTGGAGCTAACTGTAAGATTGTACTCATAATTCTAAAAAGTTAGTTTTCGCAAATATAACGGTTTATTCTCGGAAAGTACAATAAACCGGGATTTTTCTAAAGTACTAAATCATCAGCTATCTTAAACATGGCTTTTACATCTTCACATATTGCGATAGAACATCTGCACCTAATATAGCTACCATATTTAGGAATTTCTCCCACTTCTATATCCAAGCAACAATATCGTTTAAAGAAACCAATCTTCCAACAACCTTTAGGCTTCAGTACTTATAAGGAAGTACTGAAGTACTTGCAAAGAAGTATTACAGTACTTTTAAAGGAGTACTCTCTATAAGTACTGTCTCTGTCCTCTAACACAAGAAGTGACAATATAGGAACCCACCACAAGAAACGTCTATTTCTTTGCCCTATTCGCCAATGCCAGGTGCAACGACCCGTAGATGCCTAACACTATCACCAGCAACGTCTGTATGCCATGCACTATCAGAGCAAATATACCCGCATCCGTAGCATTTACCCCATAAAGCATCATCATAGTGATGACAGCAAAGTGCCAGGGTCCTGCCCCGTTGGGCGTGGGAACAATGACTGCAAACGTTCCGCCGACAAACATCACCAGCCCGGCAAGGAAACTAAGGTGCTCCGTAAACTGGAAGCAATAGAAAGTTATATAGAAATGATAGAAATAGCATAGCCAAATAAGTAAAGTGTAAAGAACAAACAAAGGCACATTCTTCACATTCTTAAGCGACATCACACCTTCCCATATATTCAAGACTACTCCCTTTACCTTTTCAAAAAAAGAAAGCATACGCAACAGAAAATAGAGAAGTACCAAAACACCAATAATAGAAAAAAAAGCCACATAAAACCAAGGGGAAGTCACAAGATGCACCAGCGAAGGAATCTTGGTGCCCGTCTCCTCGAAAAAACGGAAAAAAACGGGCATCTGCACCAAAAAAGTAATCCCCGTAATCAGCAGAATGCAAAGCGTATCTACCAACCGCTCTGTCACCACCGTCCCCAAGGACTTCGCAAAGGAAACATTATCATATTTGGCAAGTACTCCACAACGTGAAACCTCTCCCACACGGGGCAGTACCAGATTGGTGGCATAAGATACGAAAATGGCATCGACGCAATCGCTTGTTTTGGGATGAGCATCCAGTGGCTCCAAAGTCTGCTTCCAACGCCAGCCTCGTAACACATGGCTCATCACACCGAAGAACAAGGACAACAACATCCACCACCAGTTCGTCTGATGAAGGAGAACTTCTTCTGCCTTTGAAAAGTCAAAATCACGATATACCCAATAGAGGATAAAACCACCTAATAAAATGGGTAAGATGATTTTCAATGTCTTTTTTAGCAGCTTATTCATACGATATTCCCAAATTCTTCATTCTTCATTCTTCATTCTTCATTGAAAAGAACTACCTTTGCTCCGTATAAAGACAGGTTGTTGTTCACACGACAGCTACGTTTACGGAGCAAAAGTAATGATTTAGTTGATACATGAGAGTAGTTAAACCTAAAAAGTTTCTCGGGCAACACTTCCTGAAAGACCTGAAAGTGGCACAAGACATTGCCGACACGGTAGATGTCTGTCCCGAAATTCCCATCCTCGAAGTTGGTCCGGGAATGGGAGTACTGACCCAGTTTCTTCTGCCCAAAGAACGCAACGTCAAAGTAGTAGAACTGGACTACGAGTCAGTAGCCTACCTACGGGAAGCCTATCCGCAACTGGAAGACAACATTATTGAGGACGACTTCCTCAAAATGAACCTGCAACGGTTGTTTGGCGGGCAACCTTTTGTGCTGACGGGAAACTATCCTTATAATATCTCCAGCCAGATATTCTTCAAAATGCTGGAATATAAGGATCTGATTCCCTGCTGTACGGGTATGATACAAAAGGAAGTAGCCGAGCGCATAGCCGCCGGGCCGGGCAGCAAGACATACGGAATTCTAAGTGTACTGATACAAGCATGGTACAAAGTGGAGTACTTGTTTACGGTACACGAACATGTCTTCAACCCGCCCCCAAAAGTTAAAAGTGCCGTCATCTGCATGATGCGCAATGAAACGCACGATTTAGGCTGCGACGAGAAATTGTTCAAGCAAGTAGTGAAAACCACGTTCAACCAACGACGCAAGACTCTACGGAACTCCATAAAACCGATACTCGGCAAAGACTGTCCACTGACGGAGGACGTATTATTTAATAAACGCCCGGAACAACTGTCCGTACAGGAATTTATTCAGCTGACCAACCAAGTGGAACAGGCATTGAGAACGATTAATGATTAATGGTTAGTGATTAAACACGAACAATCATGGAAATAGACGAAGAATACATAGACAAAGTCAAAAGCCTGATAGAACAGAAAGACGCGGAAAACGTCAAAACACTTTTGACAGACCTTCACTCGGCGGATATTGCAGAACTGTGTAATGACCTCAGCTTGGAGGAAGCCCGCTTCGTTTACCGCCTCCTTGACAACGAAACGGCAGCGGACGTACTGGTTGAAATGGACGAAGACATCCGGAAAGAATTCCTGGAACTTCTTCCTTCGGAGACCATTGCCAAGCGTTTCGTGGATTATATGGACACGGACGATGCCGTAGACCTGATGCGCGAACTTGATGAAGACAAGCAGGAGGAAGTACTTTCGCACATCGAAGATATAGAACAAGCCGGTGACATCGTTGACCTGCTGAAATATGATGAAGACACTGCCGGTGGTTTGATGGGTACGGAATGGTGACTGTCAATGAAAACTGGAGTATGCCGGAGTGCCTGAAGGAAATGCGCCTGCAAGCTGAAAAGCTGGATGAAATTTACTACGTATACGTCATCGACGACGAAGACCGTCTGCAAGGGGTATTCCCATTGAAGAAAATGATAACTTCCCCTTCTGTCTCCAAGGTAAAGCATGTGATGCGGAAAGATCCTATCTCCGTCCATGTAGATACCCCCATTGACGAAGTGGTACAAATCATCGAAAAGTATGACTTGGTGGCAGCTCCTGTTGTAGACAGTATCGGGCGTCTGGTAGGCCAGATTACCGTAGACGACGTTATGGACGAAGTCCGCGAACAGTCGGAACGTGATTACCAGCTGGCATCCGGTTTGTCCCAAGATGTAGAAACGGACGATAATGTCATGCGCCAAACTTCTGCTCGCCTTCCATGGTTACTTATCGGTATGTTAGGCGGTATAGGCAACTCCATGATATTGGGTAACTTCGACACGACTTTCGCCGCCCATCCGGAAATGGCCCTTTATATTCCGTTGATTGGTGGTACGGGGGGAAACGTGGGAACCCAGTCGTCTGCCATCATCGTGCAAGGCCTTGCCAACAGCTCACTGGATGCCAAAGACACCTTCAAGCAGGTAGCCAAGGAAGCAGTAGTGGCGGTCATCAATGCCACCATCATCTCCCTGCTGGTATACATCTATAATTTTATCCGGTTCGGAGCTACGGCTACGGTCACTTATTCCGTCTCCATCAGCCTCTTTGCAGTCGTCATGTTCGCCTCCATCTTCGGAACGCTGGTCCCCATGACTTTAGAGAAACTGAAGGTTGACCCGGCCATTGCCACCGGCCCGTTTATCTCCATTACCAATGACATTATAGGCATGATGCTGTACATGGGTATCACTGTCTTACTGTCATAAAAACAAGAAAATAGAAAAAAATCAAGGCAAATTGTATGAAGTAATCATTTTATTTCATTAATTTGTAGCCTAATGTAACCCGAACGGGAGGAACCCGTTTCTAAAAAAGTAAATACAATGACGGACACTCATGACACTAATCTCCCCGAAAAGCCGGTGGAATTAGAAGAAGAAAAGAAGACAGCAGAGGTTTCTGAACCGGCAACAACAGAAACTCCCGCTGAAGAAATCGTTTCGGAAAAGCCGGTAGAGCCAGTTCAGAAGCTCACGAAAGAGGAAATACTTGCCAAACTCAAAGAGGTGGTTGCAGACGTGGAGAACGTGGCAAAACCTGAAATAGACGGTTTGAAGCAATCTTTCTACAAGCTGCACAATGCTGAGCAGGAAGCGGCCAGAAAACTGTTCATTGAAAACGGAGGCGCCGCGGAGAACTTTGTTCCACAAACAGACAGTGTGGAAGAAGAGTTCAAGAATATCATGTCCGTCATCAAAGAAAAAAGAAGCGCACTCACAGCCGAACTGGAGAAGCAGAAGGAAATGAACCTGCAGGTAAAGCTTTCCATCATCGAAGAGCTGAAGGAGCTGGTTGAATCTCCAGATGACGCCAACAAGAGCTATACGGAGTTCAAGAAACTACAGCAGCAATGGAACGAAGTTAAACTCGTTCCGCAAGCTAAGGTCAACGAGCTTTGGAAAAACTACCAATTGTATGTTGAGAAATTCTATGACCTTCTGAAACTGAACAATGAATTCCGCGAATACGATTTCAAGAAGAATTTGGAAATCAAGGCACATCTCTGTGAAGCTGCCGAAAAGCTGGCAGATGAAGCGGATGTAGTTTCAGCTTTCCATCAGTTACAGAAGCTACATCAAGAATTTCGTGATACAGGGCCGGTAGCCAAGGAACTACGCGACGAAATCTGGGCACGTTTCAAAGCTGCCTCTACAACCGTAAATCGACGTCACCAGCAACATTTCGAAGCATTGAAGGAAGTGGAACAACACAATCTTGACCAAAAGACCGTAATTTGCGAAATCATAGAAGCCATCGACTACAAAGAACTGACAAACTTTGCTTCTTGGGAGAGCAAAACGCAAGAAGTCATCGCACTTCAAAACAAATGGAAGACCATCGGTTTCGCTCCGCAAAAAATGAACGTGAAGATTTTCGAACGTTTCCGCAAAGCGTGCGACGAGTTCTTCCGTAAAAAGGGAGAGTTCTTCAAGACCCTGAAGGAAGGTATGAACGAAAACCTGGAAAAGAAGCGTGCCTTGTGCGAAAAAGCAGAAGCTCTTAAGGACAGTACCGACTGGAAAGTAACTGCCGATGAACTGACCAAACTTCAGAAAGAATGGAAAACCATCGGTCCGGTAGCAAAGAAATATTCGGATGCCGTATGGAAACGTTTCATCTCCGCTTGTGACTACTTCTTCGAACAAAAGAACAAAGCCACTTCTTCACAGCGCAGCGTAGAGCAGGAAAATCTGGAAAAGAAAAAAAACATCATCGAGAAACTGAATGCTATTGATGACCAAATGGATACGGAGGGACTACCCAATTGGTACGCGACCTCATGAAAGAGTGGAACGGCGTAGGACATGTACCTTTCAAAGAGAAAGACCGAATCTATAAGCAATACCATAGTCAGATAGACAAATTGTTTGAACGCTTCAACATCAGTGCCTCCAACAAGAAGCTAAGCAATTTCAAGTCGACTATCAGCTCCATTCAGGAAGGTAGTCCACAAGCTTTACCGGGAACGTGAGAAGCTGGTACGTGCCTTCGACAATATGAAGAACGAGCTCCAGACATATGAAAACAATCTCGGCTTCCTGACCACTTCTTCCAAGAAGGGAAATAGTCTGCTGACAGAAATCAACCGCAAGGTGGAAAAGCTGAAAGCAGACATCGAGCTTGTGAAAGAAAAGATAAAAGTGGTGGACGAGAACATCAAAAACCAAGGATAACGTAACAAGATAAGACTTAATAAAAAAGGAACCCGCCCCTACAGCTATGCAGCCGTGGGGGCGGGCCTACTTTTATACCCCTTATCAATGATGGAACAGACGGATACCCGTGAACGACATGGCAATGCCATATTTATCGCAAGTTTCAATCACATGGTCATCGCGTACAGAACCACCCGCTTGGGCAATGTAATCTACTCCACTCTTATGGGCACGCTCAATATTGTCTCCAAAAGGGAAGAATGCATCCGAACCCAAAGAAACACCTTTCAATGTATCCAACCAAGCCCGTTTTTCTTCACGGGTCAGCACTTCAGGTTTCTCCGTAAAGAACTGCTGCCAAACACCGTTAGCCAGCACATCGTCATGGTCTTCACTGATATAGACATCAATCGTATTATCACGGTCGGCACGGCGGATTTTCTCTACCCATGGCAAATTCAACACCTTCGGATGCTGGCGTAAATACCAAATGTCGGCCTTGTTGCCCGCCAAGCGAGTACAGTGGATACGGCTCTGCTGGCCGGCACCAATACCGATAGCCTGACCGTCCTTCACATAGCATACAGAATTCGACTGCGTATATTTCAAAGTGATAAGGGCTATCATCAAATCACGTTTCGCTGCTTCCGGGAAATTCTTATTCCGAGTAGGAATATTCGCAAAGAGTTCATCTCCATTCAGCTTTATCTCATTACGTCCCTGCTCAAACGTGATACCAAAGACATCCTTATGTTCAATCGGGGCAGGCTTATAGCCGGGACTTATCTGAATCACATTGTAAGTTCCTTTACGCTTTTCCCTCAAGATAGCCAGTGCTTCGTCCGTATACCCCGGAGCAATAACGCCATCCGAGACCTCGCGGTTAATAAAACGTGCAGTAGCCTCGTCGCACACATCACTCAAAGCGATAAAGTCACCATAGGAAGACATACGGTCGGCACCGCGGGCACGCACATATGCGCAAGCAAGCGGAGAGAGCGGAAGATTATCCACAAAATAAATCTTCTTCATTGTCTCGTTGAGTTCCAAGCCGATGGCGGCACCCGCCGGACTGACGTGCTTGAATGAAGTTGCAGCAGGCATACCGGTCGCCTCTTTCAGTTCCTTTACCAACTGCCATCCATTCAAGGCATCCATAAAATTAATATACCCCGACGTCCATTCAAAACCTCAATAGGTAACTCCCCCTCCTGCATGAAAATGCGAGCCGGCTTCTGGTTAGGGTTACAGCCGTACTTCAGTGCTAATTCTTTTGCCATAAAATTCTGCTTTAATGTTGAAATGCTACAAATTTACAGAATATTTCCGGCTTACAGAAGCCTTGTCACTGAATTTGCCACCGAATACCTACACTGAAATTTTCGTACATGGTCGAAAAGCAACAAAAAACCACTAAAACTTGCGATTTTAGTGGTTTTTGACTTAAATAAGGTAAGTTCGTTGGGCTACCTGGATTCGAACCAGGAATGACAGGACCAGAATCTGTAGTGTTACCATTACACCATAGCCCAATTGTTATTATTTCCGTTTTGCGGTTGCAAAGATACAAAGATTTCTATAAATCAAAACAAAAACGAGTATTTTTTTCGCAAAAACTGATAAGATACCGTAATCCAAAGGATTATATAACTAAAAAAAATCAAAAATTGAAAGAGTTTTCCTCTTTTGCGTGTTTGATATGAGAAATCAACGTATATTTGTCAACTGTTTTAATATAATAATGTATAATGAACGAAACGAAGAAACTGATTCAACAGATAACAGAAGGTATTCAAGATAAAAAAGGAAAAAAATCGTCATCGCAGATCTGACAAAAATCGACGATACAATATGCAATTATTTCGTCATCTGCCAAGGAAACTCTCCCAGCCAAGTGACAGCCATTGTAGAATCCATCAGGGACTTCACACGCAAGGGTGCCGATACCAAGCCCTTTGCCGTAGACGGGCTGCGCAATGCCGAATGGGTAGCTATGGACTACTCGGACATATTGGTGCATGTCTTCCTGCCTGAAACAAGGGAATTCTACAATCTGGAGCACCTATGGGCAGACGCCAAATTAACTCAAATTCTGACCTCGATTAATCAAAACGTATGGACAATAATACCAACAAGAAACCCAATAAAGTGAATATGCCCAAGTTCAACCTGAACTGGCTGTATATGATTATAGCGATGATGTTGCTGGGGTTGTACCTGACCAATGAAAGTGGTACGGCAACTAAAAACATCTCTTATGATGAATTCCAGCAATATGTACGAGACGGTTATATAAGCAAAGTCATCGGCTACGACGACAATTCCGTCGAAGCATACGTCAAACCCCAGCACGTAGGAAACGTATTTCGCCAGGACTCCAGCCGCGTAGGCAAGAATCCGCTTATTACGACCGAGGCCCCCTCACGCGAGAGCCTAGGTAATTTCCTGCAAAAGGAAAGAGACGACGCCCACTTTGACGGCTCCATTAACTACGAAAAAAAGCGGAACTACTTCGGTGCCATTTTGTGGCAGATTCTCCCCTTTGCATTCCTTATCGGTTTCTGGATTTTCATGTCCCGCCGCATGAGCGGTGGTGGAGGCATGGGCGGAGGTGGAGGCATCTTCAGCGTAGGAAAGTCCAAGGCCCAATTGTTTGAAAAAGGTTCCCCCATCAAGATTACATTCAAGGATGTGGCAGGACTTGCTGAAGCCAAGCAAGAGGTAGAAGAAATTGTCGAGTTCTTGAAAGAGCCCCAGAAATATACCGATTTGGGAGGTAAGATACCCAAGGGCGCCTTGCTGGTAGGCCCTCCGGGAACCGGAAAGACCCTGCTTGCAAAGGCCGTGGCCGGAGAAGCCAACGTACCTTTCTTCTCTTTGGCAGGTTCCGACTTTGTGGAAATGTTTGTCGGCGTGGGAGCTTCCCGTGTCCGCGATTTGTTCCGCCAAGCAAAGGAAAAAGCGCCTTGTATCGTGTTCATCGACGAGATTGACGCTGTAGGGCGTGCCCGTGCCAAAGCAGCCGCTATGGGTGGCAACGACGAGCGCGAGAACACATTGAACCAGTTACTGACCGAGATGGACGGTTTCGGCTCCAATAGTGGTGTTATCATCTTAGCCGCCACCAACCGTGTGGACGTTTTGGATAAGGCATTGCTGCGCGCCGGACGTTTTGACCGCCAGATACATGTAGACCTACCCGACCTTAATGAGCGTAAGGAAGTATTCGGTGTACACCTGCGCCCCATCAAGATAGACAATAGTGTGGATGTAGACCTTCTGGCACGCCAGACTCCCGGATTCTCGGGGGCAGACATTGCCAATGTATGTAACGAAGCAGCTTTGATAGCCGCCCGCCACGGCAAGAAGTTCGTCGGAAAGCAAGACTTCCTGGATGCCGTAGACCGTATTGTGGGGGGATTAGAAAAGAAAACCAAAATCACTACCGAAGCCGAACGCCGTTCCATTGCTATACACGAAGCCGGCCATGCCAGCATCTCCTGGTTACTGGAATACGCCAATCCGCTGATTAAAGTAACCATTGTACCCCGTGGACGCGCTTTGGGCGCGGCTTGGTATCTGCCGGAAGAACGGCAAATCACCACTAAGGAACAGATGCTCGATGAGATGTGTGCCACCTTGGGAGGACGTGCCGCCGAAGACCTATTCTTAGGTAGAATATCCACCGGAGCCATGAATGACTTGGAACGCGTGACAAAGCAGGCGTACGGTATGATTGCCTATCTGGGTATGAGCGAAAAACTACCCAACCTCTGCTATTATAATAATGAGGAATATTCCTTCAACCGCCCGTATAGCGAAAAGACTGCGGAATTGATTGACGAAGAAGTGAAGCAGATGGTTAATGAACAGTACGAACGTGCCAAGAAAATATTGTCCGAAAACCAAGAAGGGCACAACCGGCTGGCACAACTGCTGATTGACAAAGAAGTAATCTTTGCCGAAGACGTTGAACACATCTTTGGGAAACGTCCATGGGCTTCCCGTTCGGAAGAAATCAGTGCAAACAAGACTGCTGCCGAGCTGAAAAAAGCGGAGCAAGAAGAAGAGCAAAAAGCCATAGAAGCAGAAAAGGAAGTTAAGGAAGAAGAAAAGCATGAAAAATAACTTTATCCAACGTGCCGTTACCGGCGTGTTATTCGTCATAGTATTGGTGGGCTGTATTCTTTACAGCCCCCTTTCGTTCGGTATACTGTTCACCATTATCAGCGCACTGAGCGTACATGAGTTTGCCCAATTAGTCAGCAAGAGCGGCGAAGTAAGCATAAACAAGACCATCACTGCATTGGGGGGAGCCTACCTTTTCCTTGCATTGATGAGTTTCTGTACCCAGCAGTCTGTAGGAGCACGAGTATTCCTTCCTTATTTGGGACTATTGCTCTACATGATGATTACGGAACTTTACCTCAAGAAAAAGAATCCGACGGGTAACTGGGCCTACTCCATGCTAAGCCAATTGTACGTGGCACTCCCCTTTGCCCTGCTGAACGTACTTGCTTTTCAGAATTCCCCGGAAACGAGCAGTGTGACCTACAACCCTATTCTACCGCTTTCCATTTTCGTATTTATCTGGTTGAGCGATACAGGTGCCTATTGCGTAGGTTCGCTGATAGGCAAACACCGTCTGTTCGAACGTATCTCACCTAAAAAATCCTGGGAGGCAGCATCGGCGGCGGAATATTCTCCATCGCTTCCTCTCTTGGCTTTGCACATTTCTTTCCTTTTATGCCAGGATGGCAATGGGTAGGTCTGGCAATCGTTGTCGTCATTTTCGGCACTTGGGGCGATCTGACCGAATCACTCATGAAACGCCAATTGGGCATCAAGGATTCCGGTAACATTCTGCCGGGGCATGGAGGGATGCTCGACCGTTTCGACAGTGCCTGATGGCAATTCCTGCAGCAGTTGTTTATCTATATGCCTTGACGATGTTCTAACGACGGCTCACATGACCAAACTTACATAAAACAAATATAAAAAGAGCACCCGGGCAAGATGAATGACATCAAAATCCCGGGTGCTCTTTCTAACTATATACTCTCGCAAACTCTTTCTTACTTCAACTGCATATTGGACAAATCCACATTAGTAGTCAGCTTTTCATTACTCCCCGCAGTTTTCAAATCAAAGGTTACTTCCACCTCTCCATTCTCTTCTGAATTGAGTTTCAACTTGATGCCTTTGGTTTCAGAGGGGATGTCCAGACTGTTCAAGTTATAGGAGACAGCACCAGGACTACGACGTCCCGTCAGGTCATCATAATCGTTATAGCGGAGTTCCAAATGGACGTATCCATCTTCGCCATACAAAGCATCATCTTCTTGCGGACGCACCAGGCTGATGCGGTGTTTATTATCAGTCGAAGATGGCAGGTTCTGCATGAAAAAAATGTTCATATAGCCACCACTGATGGTGATATCACCTTTATATATAAACACGGGGTCATTACCAAATTCCTCTTCGGTTTCGGGAGTCAGCGTCTCCACCTCTTTCGTCAAGACGTTCTGCAGACGCAGCAGCTTCACAGCATGGTCATATCCTGCATAGTTGTCCCACAAAGGATTGAACACGGTAATCACACGCTGCCCATCCACAGCATCATACCACCCTATGTCCGTATTCACCGGCCAGAGCGTCCCCCAAACATCGCAGTTTAAATAAAAGGCATTTCCCGTAACACGCACAGTGGCCCACAAAGGCGGGGTAAAATCACCCAAAGAATATCCGTCGTTATCATCACATGATTGCAAAGCGGGCATCACTGCCAAACATATTGCCATAAATAACCAATGTAGCTTTTTCATAATCAAAGTCCTTTTCATTTGTTTCTATATAGAAAATACAAAAGCCGGGCATTTACTGCACCGGCTTTTCCCATTTTAACAAATTCTTAATTTTTCGATTATTCTTCCCTCCTCCTCAGTAATGCCACCATCTCGCGGGCAGCATGTTTGGGTGCCCCTGCCTCTCCCAGACAGGATGCCATATACTCATATCCCTCGAGCATCTGACGGCGGTATTCCTTATCGTACAAAATGCGGTTCAGCTCCGAGCGTACCTGCTCTACCGTCATGGTATCTGCAACCAGCTCTTTCACCACCTCCCGGTTGGCTATGAGATTGACCAGGGAAATGTACTTCACTTTCAGTATATGCCGTTTCAGGAAAGCGATAACCTTCCCTATCGGAGTATGGTAACATACCGCTTGCGGCACACGAAACAGAGCTGTTTCCAGCGTTGCCGTCCCCGAAGTGACCAGTGCAGCCTCTGCCTGCCTCAACAAAGGGAATGTCTTGTTGAAGATAATCTTCACGTCCACCCCACCCACATAACGTTTGTAATACTCGGGGGAAATACCCGGAGCACCGGCCAGCACCAGTTGATAATCGGGAAAAGAAGCTGCCGCACGAAGCATGTCGGGCAGATTGTCCTTGATTTCCTGCTTGCGGCTACCAGCCAGCAGAGCAATAACGGGTTTGGCCGAAAGTCCGTTTGCCCGGACAAAGTCGTCGAATGTCTCTGAGCTGGAAGCAAGAAAAGCCGTCACTTCATCCACTGTCGGATTGCCGACATAATGTATCGGATACCCGTGCTTCCCTTCAAAAAACTCCACCTCGAACGGTAGGATGGAGAACAGCTCATCCACATCCCGTTTAATATTCTTGATGCGGTATTCCTTCCATGCCCAAATCTTGGGAGAAATATAATAAAAGACAGGAATCCTTGTGTTGGCATGGACAAACTTGGCTATATCCAGATTAAAGCCCGGATAGTCCACCAAAATCAGCACATCCGGCTGCCACGTAACAATGTCCTCCTTGCAGCGCTTCATATTGGCAAAGATGGTGCGCAGATGCAGCAGTACGGGAATGAACCCATATACGCCAACTCTTTGTAATGCTTCACCATCACACCGCCCACTGCAGCCATGAGTCGCCTCCGAAGAAACGGAACTCCGCTTGCGAGTCCTCCTCCTTCAATGCAGCCATCAGATGGGAGGCATGCAGGTCGCCGGAAGCTTCACCGACAATCAAGTAATACTTCATATCAATTGATAATTGTCAATTAATTCAGAACCATGCTTTCAGTTCATCAATCAAGCCGTATGCCGTTGCATCCACCGTGGTCGGGGTGATTGCCACATAACCGTTATCAAGCGCCCAATGGTCATTCTTCTCATTTTCGGCATCGTTGTTCTCAAACTCGCCGGTCAGCCAGTAGTAATGGGCATCTCCTCTATGGGCAAAGTTTTCCCATTCATTGGTCCATTGCCCCTTGGTTTGTTCGCAAATCTTCACACCCTTCAATTCTTTGGTATCGGGGAAGTTGACATTGAGGCATGTCAACGGAGGGAGTCCTTTCTCCAATACCAGCCGGGCTATCTCGCGGATGTAAGGACCTGCAGGTTCAAAATCAGCGTTCGGCTCATGGTTGCAAAGGGAGAATCCGATGGAAGGCACTCCTTTCAGGCATCCCTCTATCACAACGCCCATCGTACCGGAATAATGCAGGTTTACAGAAGAATTGTCGCCGTGGTTGATGCCGCCTACCACCAAGTCGGGCTTGCGGTCGAGCACCGTATGAAAAGCCAGCTTCACACAATCGGTCGGCGTACCGGAACACTTGTATACCGTCAGCCCAACATCCTTACGGACCAACTGGTAGTGGATAGTTCCGTTACAGTCAGCGCACACGCACTTCCAGAGCGAGGTGCATCCGGCGCCATTACCACAATCTCGCCCAGCGGACGGAGGAATTTGATTAACTCGCTAATACCTTTCGCAATGATGCCGTCATCATTGGAAATCAATATCAAAGGTCTCTGATTTTCCATAACTTTCTTTTTTATTATCGTGCAAAAGTAGCTAAAAAGGCTTTAAACAGAATACTACAAAGATAATAATTCTTTTGTATTCAAAGATATTTTCAGAAAAGGCTAACTTTGTACCGACAATAATTGGAATATAATCATTCATAAAATCCATGCTATAATGAACACTTCTTGCCATTCTACCATTGCTGCACGCATCGAGACGGCAGCTGCCGCAATTATTCTGTTTCTAACAACCCTGACAAGCTGTGGCAGGAGCAGTTCTCCCGAGCCACTTGACCAATGGAATGACGGGACATCTACGCTTCACACGGCAGACCCGGTCATTGCAGAAGGCCGGAAGCTCTTCAACGACAAAGAATACCAAAATTTCCGACTCACCGGAGAAGCCCTCACACAACCCGGCTCCGAAGCAGGCCTCCTCTTTCATACGGACGGCGAGTCCGGTTATGAAGTGATATTCCGTAACGGAGACATCGACGGCACACGCAAGAGCGGCTCACTCGCCTCGGTGCGCAACCTCTATCGCTCACTCGCAAAAGATGGAGAATGGTTTGACTTCGAGATAACCGTACGCGGACAAAACATCATTGTCTGCATTAACGGAACCGAAGTTGTTTGTTATACCGAACCCGGACACCCATATCGCACAGAGGAGCACGCCCGGCAACTGCTGAGTCAAGGTTCCATTGCCCTGCAAGGCATACACGGCGAAGTGTCATTCCGGAATCTCGCCATCGAACGGCTTGCCAAGGAGGCACGCAACGAAGCCGACACGCTTGCTCCGGTAGACGAGCGCACGGATGAGATAATCAGGCTACAGCAGCACGATTTCCCAGTTATAGACTATCACGTTCACTTGAAAGGAGGGCTGACGAAGGAAATGGCACACGCCATGTCCATGAATTACGGTATCAACTATGGTGTCGCCCCCAATGCCGGAGAAGGAGGCGTAGGACGTATGCTGGCCGATGACAAAGAAGTGTACGACTATTTTAATGAAGTAAAAGGGATGCCATTCCTGTGCGGTGTACAAGGTGAGGGACGCAAATGGACGGCAACTTTCTCGCAGGAAGCTTTGGGGATTTTCGATTACCTGTTTACCGACGCCATGACCATCATAGACCACAAGGGACGTAATTCGCGCATCTACCGGGCCGAAGAAGCACTCTTTGATGACATTACGCTTGAACAGTATATGGACCACCTTGTCGACCAAACAGTCCTGATTCTGACCAACGAGCCAGCCGACATTTATGCCAACCCTACCTTCTTGCCCGATACTATGGCGCATGATTACGACAAGTACTGGACGGACGGACGCATTGAACGCGTATTGAATGTATTGCAACAACATGGAATCGCTCTGGAAATCAATGCACGCTACCGGATTCCCAGTTTCGAGATTATCCGTCGCGCCAAAGCACGTGGAATCAAACTCACATTCGGTACAAACAATGTCGATGCCGACTTCGGACGACTGGAATACTGCGCCGAAGCCATCAAGCAATGCGGCCTCACAGCCGACGATATATGGTTCCCGTCGATGAGCACACGCCGCTCCCGCCCCATTGTCATATACAACCGATTCGAGTAGCAGGGAACAACCGCTGTCATCTTCACCAACAGAAACGATACACCTATGGACATTCTTCTCATCATCTTGGGCATCCTCTGCCTGATTGTCGGATTGGCAGGCTGCATCCTGCCTATGATTCCGGGACCGCCCGTAGCCTATGCAGGCTTGTTGCTTCTACATTTCACGGACAAGGCGCAGTTTTCCACCACGCAGTTACTTTTATGGCTGGCAGCAGTCGTCCTTGTACAGATACTGGATTATTTCGTCCCGATGCTGGGCAGCAAATACAGCGGAGGCAGTCGGTGGGGAACGCGCGGCTGCCTCATAGGCACCATCGTAGGGTTGTTCTTCATGCCTTGGGGCATCATCCTCGGCCCCTTTCTCGGAGCCTTTGCCGGCGAACTGATGGGAGGCAGCAAGACAGACCAGGCCTTGAAATCGGGGCTGGGCTCGCTGCTTGGATTCTTGCTGGGCACAGTAGTGAAATGTGTGATGTGTGCGTACTTCTGCTGGGAGTTCGTCAAAGCCTTGGTCTGACACCAGCTCCTCTCCTTCTGCCCGGGAACAACTTATCCCCCGACCATCTTCCACACGGTAGTCCATCTGCATGAGATGTACATCTCGAGCAACATGAGATGCACGTTTCAAACAACACGAGATGTACATCTCATGCAAGTAGAGAGAATAGTCCAAGCCAATGTCTTCCATTGTTTACAAATCTTAATCTTCTGCAAGCGAGACAAAAAATCAGCTTCATTTCAAGATAAATACGTATATTTGCCCACTAAACAGAGAAAGAACGCTTTACGCGCAATTTACAAGAAGAAAAACAGCGGTAAACGTCTGTGAGTTATTAACAAAACAGCCGACTTATCAACCGTTTTTGCAATCTTTCTCCAAATTTGTAGGCGCTATCCGGAATTATCACTTATTTCGCTGCCAATAAATATTGAGATTATGGGAAAAATAATTGCTATGGCTAACCAAAAGGGTGGTGTAGGCAAGACTACGACGACAATCAACCTCGCAGCCTCACTCGCCACGCTTGAAAAGAAAGTGCTCGTTGTAGATGCCGACCCGCAGGCCAATGCCTCCTCAGGATTGGGTGTGGACATCAAGCAGTCGGAATGTACTATCTACGAGTGCATTATTGACCGTGCAGACGTACGCGAGGCCCTTCATGACACGGAGATAGACACACTGAAGGTAATCTCCTCCCACATCAATCTGGTAGGTGCCGAAATAGAGATGCTCAATCTGAAAAACCGCGAAAAGATACTGAAAGAAGTACTCGCTCCGCTGAAGAATGAGTTTGATTATATCTTGATAGACTGTTCCCCGTCTTTAGGTCTGATTACGGTCAACGCACTGACTGCCGCCGATTCGGTAATCATCCCCGTACAAGCGGAATATTTTGCACTGGAAGGCATCAGCAAATTGCTGAATACCATTAAAATCATCAAGTCCAAGCTGAACCCTGCCCTCGAAATCGAAGGCTTCCTGCTGACGATGTACGACTCGCGTCTGCGCCAGGCCAACCAGATTTACGATGAAGTGAAACGCCACTTCCAGGAATTGGTATTCAACACCGTCATCCAGCGCAATGTGAAACTGAGCGAAGCTCCCAGCTACGGCCTGCCCACCATTCTCTATGACGCAGACTCAACCGGAGCCAAAAACCACATGGCACTTGCCAAGGAATTGATAAGCAGAAACGAAAAGAAGTGATTATAGTGGTTAGTGATTAATGATTAGTGATAAATACCATATTTACAATGCACAAACAAATCATCCCGTATGGTTAAATTGTAAATCGTCAAATAGTAAATAAACAGATGGCACAAAGAAATGCATTAGGACGCGGGCTAGACGCCTCTTCTCCATGGATGAAGTAAAGACCGAAGGCTCCTCCTCTATCAATGAGATAGAGCTGTCGAAGATTACGGTCAATCCCAACCAGCCCCGTCATGAATTCGACCCGGTTGCGTTGCAGGAGTTAGCCGATTCCATCTCCGAAATCGGCATCATACAGCCCATCACCCTGCGCAAGCTTAGCGACGACGAATACCAGATTATCGCCGGCGAGCGTCGTTTCCGTGCTTCGCAGCTTGCCGGACTGACAAGCATCCCTGCCTATATCCGCACTGCAGATGACGAGAACGTCATGGAAATGGCGCTCATCGAAAACATACAGCGCGAAGACTTGAACTCCGTAGAAATAGCCCTCGCTTACCAGCATCTGTTGGAACAATACGGACTGACGCAGGAACGCCTCAGCGAACGCGTTGGTAAGAAGCGTACCACCATTGCCAACTACCTGCGCCTGCTCAAACTGCCCGCCCCCGTCCAGATGGGACTGCAGAACAAGCAGATAGACATGGGACATGCCCGCGCGTGGTAACGCTTGGCGATCCCAAACTGCAAGTGAAGATTTTCGAAGAAATCCTGGAGCACGGGTATTCCGTACGCAAAGTGGAAGAAATCGTAAAGTCACTGAGTGAAGGCGAAAGCGTGAAGAGCGGTGGTCGTAAGATTGCCCCCAAGCGCGCCAAACTGCCCGAAGAATTCAATATGCTGAAACAACAGCTCTCGGGCTTTTTCAGTACCAAGGTGCAGCTAACCTGCTCGGAGAAAGGAAAAGGTAAAATCAGTATCCCGTTCAATAACGAAGAAGAATTGGAACGTATCATCGGCATTCTTGATACGCTGAAGAAATAAATGAGGAAAAAAGGAAGAATATATCAGTTAGCCATTGCCCTGCTGCTCTGTTTTTTACAGATGGCAGGGATTGCTATGTATGGTCAGGACCGTCCACGTGCCGCTTCCAAGCGTGCGCAGCGGCATCAGACCGATACACTCAACACCGTGGTGAACCGGGACAGCCTCACTGTTGCCGACAGTCTTGCAGCCGAAAACAAGCGGAAGATGCTGGAAATGACTGCCAGCCCCGACCTGAAGGAACAGCCCGTGCCTACAGACAGTCTGCAAAAGGCCATCGACCCCAAAAGGTGGTACCTAATCCCACAAAAGCCACCTGGCTTGCCCTCGTCATTCCCGGCGGTGGACAAATTTACAACCGCAAGTATTGGAAACTGCCCATCTTCTATGGAGGATTTGCCGGTTGTGCCTATGCCCTTACGTGGAACAGCAAGATGTATAAGGACTATTCGGCCGCCTACAAGGATGCCGTAAATGGTAATTTCAACTCCAGTACCATTACCGACCTGCTGCCTCCCAACTATAACTATACCGAAAGCCAGCTGACGGAGACACTACGGAAGCGTAAGGATACCTTCCGACGATACCGCGACTTGAGCATCTTCGCCTTTATCGGTGTATACCTGCTGTCTGTTGTCGACGCATACGTAGACGCAGAGCTGTCCAACTTTGACATCACCCCCGACCTCAGCATGAAAGTGAACCTGCCATAATCAACAGCCAGATGACTGGTTCCTCTAATAAGAACGTCGGCGTGCAATGCAGTTTCCGATTCTAAAAACGAAAATTAAAGCATAAATTATTACCTAATGACACACAAGGCCATATATATGAAAAGAATTATTCTCGGTTCCTCGCTTCTGTTTTGTGCCCTCTTCACCGCTCCGGCCATGCATGCGCAAGAAAGCGTGGAAGTGCTTATCCGCGAAAACGGCACGGAACGCCAGGAATCCATCGAGCTGCCCAAAAGCATGACCTATCCGCTGGACAGCCTGCTCAATGACTGGAAAGCCAAGAATTACATAGACTTGGGAAAAGACTGCAGCACCTCTACCGTAAACCCGATGTTCAGTGACTCTGTATACATAGACCGGTTGTCGCGCATGCCGACCGTCATGGAAATGCCATACAACGAGATTGTGCGCAAGTTCATCGACATGTATGCCGGACGTCTGCGCAACCAGGTTGCCTTCATGCTGAGCGCCTGCAACTTCTATATGCCCATCTTCGAAGAAGCGCTGGATGCCTACGGCCTGCCGCTCGAGCTGAAATACCTGCCCATCATAGAATCCGCTCTCAACCTTCTGCGTATCCCGCGCGGGAGCCTGCGGACTATGGCAGTTTATGCTCGCCACCGGAAAGATATACGGACTGGAAAGCAACAGCCTCGTAGACGAACGCCGTGACCCGATAAAGGCGACCTGGGCGGCAGCACGCTACCTGAAGGACATGTATGACATTTACAAAGACTGGAACCTGGTGATTGCCGCCTACAACTGCGGTCCGGGCACCATCAACAAAGCCATCCGCCGCTCGGGAGGGAAAACCGATTATTGGGAAATCTACAACTATCTGCCCAAAGAGACACGCGGCTACGTGCCCGCCTTCATTGCCGCCAACTACGTAATGACCTACTACTGCAAGCACAACATCTGCCCCATGGAAACCGACATTCCGGAAGCAACCGATACGGTGCAAGTAAGCCGTAACCTTCATTTCGAGCAGATTTCCGACCTATGCGGCATCAGCCTGGACCAGATAAAGAGCCTGAATCCCCAATTCAAGAAAAGCATCATCCCCGGAGAGAGCAAGCCGCAGACGCTACGCCTCCCCATCAACTACATCAGTGCCTTCATTGACAAGCAAGACACCATCTATGCCCACCGCAGTAACGAGCTGTTCAAGAACCGCAGAGTCGTGGCCGTTTCCAATACACGCTCGACGGCACGTAGCAGCAAAGGCAGTACCGCTACGGGGAATGTCACCTACCACAAGATACGCAGTGGCGAGAATCTCGGCAGCATTGCACGGAAATACGGCGTCACTGTCAATCAGTTAAAAAGTTGGAATGGATTGCGCAGTACCAGAATCTCCGCAGGAAAGCGCTTGAAGATTTATAAATAAAGACATAAACGCTTGCCCGGTGTTGAAAATTGCTTATTTTTGCAAAAAGTGAAGTGAAGAAAGGAGAAAGCAGTATATGGAAGAAAATATAAGTCAGAAGGAAAAGGAAAAAGCCGAAGAGGAAATGATCGAACAGGCATTCCAAGAACTGTTGAACGACTATTTGGCCACCAAGCACCGCAAGCGCGTCGAAATAATAACCAAAGCATTCAACTTTGCCAACCAGGCGCATAAGGCATTAAGCGTCGTTCCGGCGAGCCCTACATCATGCACCCCATTGCTGTGGCAAAGATTGTCTGTAATGAGATAGGACTGGGGTCTACTTCCATATGCTCGGCATTGCTGCATGATGTGGTGGAGGACACCGACTACACCGTAGAGGATATTGAAAACATCTTCGGTCCCAAAATCGCCCAGATTGTAGACGGGCTGACAAAGATTTCCGGCGGTATCTTCGGCGACCGTGCCTCGGCGCAGGCAGAGAACTTCAAGAAGCTGCTGCTCACCATGTCCGACGATATCCGGGTTATCCTCATCAAGATAGCCGACCGTCTGCATAACATGCGTACACTCGGCTCCATGCTGCCCAACAAGCAGTTCAAGATTGCAGGCGAAACACTCTATATTTATGCCCCGCTCGCCAACCGCCTCGGCTTGTACAAAATCAAGACAGAACTGGAAAACCTGAGCTTCAAGTACGAACATCCGGAAGAGTACCACGAGATAGAAGAGAAACTGGAAGCCACCGCCGTGGAACGCGACAAGGTATTCAATGAGTTCACCGCTCCGATACGGGCGCAACTGGACAAAATGGGACTGAAATACCGTATCCTTGCCCGTGTAAAGTCCATCTACTCCATCTGGAACAAAATGCAGACCAAGCATGTCCCCTTCGAGGAAATCTATGATTTGCTTGCTGTCCGCATCATCTTCGAGCCCCGCAATATAGAGGAAGAGCTAAACGACTGCTTCGACATTTACGTCTCCATATCCAAGATATACAAGCCCCACCCCGACCGCCTGCGCGACTGGGTGAGCCATCCCAAAGCCAACGGCTACCAAGCCCTGCACGTCACCCTTATGGGTAACAACGGGCAATGGATTGAAGTACAAATCCGCAGTGAACGCATGAATGACGTTGCCGAACAAGCTTTGCCGCCCACTGGAAATACAAAGAAGGCGGAGGCAGCGAAGATGAAGGCGAACTGGAGAAATGGTTGCGTACCATCAAGGAAATTCTGGACGACCCACAACCGGACGCCATCGATTTTCTCGATACCATCAAACTGAACTTGTTTGCATCGGAAATTTTCGTCTTCACCCCGAAAGGCGACCTCAAGACCATGCCGCAGAACTCTACGGCACTGGACTTTGCCTTCTCCTTGCATACCGACATCGGCAGCCACTGCATCGGCGCCAAGGTAAACCACAAACTGGTTCCCCTAAGCCACAAACTGCAAAGCGGTGACCAGGTAGAGATATTGACCTCCAAATCGCAACGCGTGCAGCCGGAGTGGGAAGTGTATGCCACCACCGCCCGCGCCCGCGCCAAGATTGCCGCCATCCTGCGCAAAGAGGCGAAAGCCTATCAGAAAGAAGGTGAAACCATACTGAACGAATTCTTCAAAAACGAGGATATACGTATGGATGATGCTGCTCTGGACAAGCTGACCAGGCTGCACGGCTTCCACACCCGCGACGAGCTGCTCGTTGCCATCGGCAACAAACGGGTTGTGCTGGGCGATGCCGACAAGAACGTGTTCAAGGAAAAGCAGAACAGCAACTGGAAGAAGTTCCTGACCTTCTCCTTCGGTAACAAGGACAACAAGGATGCCAAAGAACAACCGGAAGAGAAAACACCGCAAGAGAAAATCAACACTAAGCAGATTCTGAAGCTGACGGAAGAGACCATCTCAAAGAACTATATTATGGCCGACTGTTGCCATCCCATTCCGGGTGACGACGTACTGGGATACATCGACGAGCAAAACCGTGTTGTCATCCACAAGCGCCAATGCCCCGTTGCCACCCGCCTTAAGAGTAGCTACGGAAACCGTATCATCGCCACCGAGTGGGACACTCACAAGGATTTGTCGTTCCTCGTCACCATATATATAAAAGGTATAGACAGCATGGGATTGCTGAACGAAGTAACTCAAGTCATCTCCCGCCAGCTCAACGTGAATATCCGTAAACTGACCATCGAAACCAACGACGGTATCTTCGAAGGAAAGATACAACTCTATGTACACGATGTGGACGACGTGCGCACTATCTGCAATAACCTGAAGCAGATACAGAATATAAAACAAGTGACGAGAGTAGAGGAATAAACGGAGTGGTATTTATTCTACTTCAGTCCTTGAATATTTTCCTTCAAGCTCTCCACATCCTCGTAAGTAAACTCATCCAATGCCAGTTTCATGCCTACCAGTTCTTCGCGGATAGCTCTCAGGCGATCTACGATTTCAAAGTTGCGTATCGTAGCTTCTTTATTGTCTTTCATCCGTTGGCGGGCGCCGGGCAAGGTCATTCCGCGCTCCTTCACCAGATGATAGATAAGTTTCACTGTCTCAATGTCCTCCTTACGGTACTGGCGTATTCCCCGCCCCCCCTTCTTCGGATTGAGTTGCGGAAACTCCTTTTCCCAGAAACGGAGCAGTGATTCGTTGACATCGAACATGGCAGCCACCTCGCTGATGGAGTAATATAACTTTAAATTCTTATCTGTATTCAGCATGATGTAATCCTTTCTCTATAAATCATCCGTCAATCAAGCACCTTACCATGGTTCGCCGCAATCTGTATCATGCGGTCATAATCCTCGGCACTGAGATCCATGAAGTAGTAGTTGACGGGATTCACAACTTTTCCCTTAACGTGTACTTCGTAGTGCAAGTGCGGACCAGTACTCTTGCCCGTACTACCTACCCCGCCAATGACCTCACCACGTACCACTTTCTTGCCCAACTTCGTCCGGAAATCGCGCAAGTGTGCATACACCGTCTGATAACCGAAGCCGTGGTCTATCACAATTCTGTTGCCATAGCCCGATTGCCAGCCATCTGCACCACGGTGCCATCTCCCGTGGCATAGACATCCGTGCCCTGGGGAGCCGAAAAGTCCATACCCTCATGGAACTTGCTGGTACCATAAATGGGGTCGATACGCGTACCGTAACCGGAAGCGGTCTTACGGAGGTCTTTATTGGAAACCGGCTGTATGGCAGGAATGCAGCGCAGCATTTCATCATGATTCTTGCACATCTCCACCACATCGTCAAAGGAGCGGGACTGGATATAGAGCTGCTTGCTAATCATGTCCATTTTCTGCGTGGTATTGATAACCAGGTCGGAGTTTGCCATATCCATCAGATGCTCATAGCGGTTGGTGCCGCCATATCCAGCCTGACGGATGGCAGAAGGAATAGGGTCGGCCATGAAAATCACCCGGTACAGATTGTCGTCACGCTGCTGTATGTCCTGCAGCACTCCCATCGCCTCGTCCAGCCGGCGGGAGAGGACGTTGTACTGCGCCTGCAGTTTGCTGTTCTCCTTCCGCAACTCCTTCTCCGACGGAGAGCCGAAGATAAGCAGCAATACGATGAAACTGCCCGCACCCAGCCCCATACCTATGAACAAACGGCGGAGAATGCTCAACGCCCGCTGCCTCACGGTAGGATAAATACGGTCATACGTCTGCGTCTGGGGATTATAAATGTAGTAAACTTTGCGCATCTTAGGAAATATTTCGCTTGTCAATGCGACAAAAGTAATAAAAACAAGCTATCTTTGCACAGTTTTTTCAAGAATATTAAGACTAAGTAGCAAGTAGTTAGTAGTAAGAAACGGACAAAAAACGACAGAAGAAGATAAATCAAATTAGAATCAGATAAATCAATAGAGAGTATGTTGACTGCAAACGAAATCAGAGACTCTTTCAAGAGTTTCTTCGAAAGTAAAGGTCACCAGATAGTGCCTTCGGCCCCGATGGTGATTAAGGATGACCCCACGTTGATGTTCACCAATGCGGGAATGAACCAGTTTAAAGATATTATTTTGGGCAACCACCCGGCGAAATACAAAAGAGTTGCTGACTCGCAGAAATGCCTTCGCGTAAGCGGAAAGCACAACGACCTGGAGGAAGTGGGTCACGATACCTACCACCACACCATGTTCGAGATGCTGGGCAACTGGTCGTTTGGCGACTACTTCAAGAAGGAAGCCATCTCCTGGGCATGGGAGTATCTGGTGGATGTATTGAAACTCGACCCCAAAGACCTCTACGCCACCGTATTCGAAGGTAGCGCCGAAGAAGGACTGGAACGCGACAACGAAGCCGCTTCTTACTGGGAGCAGTTCTTGCCGAAAGACCACATTCTGAATGGCAACAAACACGATAACTTCTGGGAAATGGGTGATACGGGACCGTGCGGTCCGTGTTCGGAAATCCATGTGGACTCCCGTTCGGAAGAAGAGAAGGCCAAAGTACCCGGCAGCCAGCTGGTGAACAAAGACCACCCGCAGGTGATTGAAATCTGGAACCTCGTGTTCATGCAGTTCAACCGCAAGGCGGACGGCAGCCTGGAAGGACTTCCCGCCAAGGTCATCGACACCGGCATGGGCTTCGAGCGACTGGTGCGCACACTGCAAGGAAAGACCTCCAACTACGACACCGACGTATTCCAACCGATACTGAAAGCCATCGGAGACATGGCAGGCAAGAAGTATGGCGAAGATGAGAAGTCGGACATCGCCATGCGTGTAATTGCCGACCACATCCGCACCATCGCCTTCTCCATCACCGACGGACAGCTTCCGAGCAATGCCAAGCTGGTTACGTCATCCGTCGTATCCTCCGCCGTGCCGTACGCTACGGTTACACGTTCCTCGGACAGAAGCAGGCATTCATGTACAAGCTCCTCCCCGTACTCATCGAGAACATGGGCGCCGCTTATCCCGAACTGGATGCACAGAAGGAACTGATTGCCAAAGTTATCAAGGAAGAAGAAGATTCCTTCCTCCGCACCCTGGAGACGGGTATCCGCCTGCTGGAAAAGACCATGGCAGACGCCAAATCCGCCGGCAAGAACGAAATCAGCGGAAAGGATGCCTTTACCTTATATGATACCTTCGGTTTCCCGCTCGACTTGACGGAACTGATTCTCCGCGAAAACGGCATGACTGCCGACATCAAGGAGTTTGACGCCGAAATGCAGCAGCAGAAACAGCGTGCCCGCAATGCCGCCGCCATAGAGACCGGTGACTGGATTACGCTAAAGGAGGGTACTACCGAATTCGTAGGATATGACTATACGGAATACGAAACATCCATTCTGCGCTACCGCCAAGTGAAGCAGAAGAACCAAACCTTGTATCAGATTGTACTGGACAAGACTCCGTTCTATGCCGAAAGCGGCGGTCAGGTAGGTGACACCGGTGTATTGGTGAACGAGTTTGAGACCATCGAAGTGGTAGACACCAAGAAGGAGAACAACCTGCCTATCCACATCACCAAGAAGCTGCCCGAACACATGGAAGCTCCGATGATGGCATGCGTGGATACCGACAAGCGTGCCGCTTGTGCCGCCAACCACTCTGCCACCCACTTGCTGGATGCTGCACTGCGCGAAGTGTTGGGCGAACATGTAGAGCAGAAGGGCTCTTTGGTTACACCGGACTCCCTGCGTTTCGACTTCTCACACTTCCAAAAGGTGACGGACGAGGAAATCCGCAAGGTGGAACACATCGTTAATGCAAAGATTCGCGCCAACATACCTTTGAAGGAATACCGCAACATTCCTATCGAAGAAGCCAAAGAACTGGGCGCCATCGCTCTGTTCGGCGAGAAGTACGGCGACCATGTACGCGTTATCCAGTTCGGTTCTTCCGTAGAATTCTGTGGTGGTACGCACGTGGCTGCAACCGGAAACATCGGTATGGTGAAGATTATCTCCGAAAGCTCCGTGGCTGCCGGTGTGCGCCGTATCGAAGCCTACACGGGTGCACGCGTGGAGGAACTGATGAACACCATCGAGGACACGCTGCACGACTTGAAAGCGCTCTTCAACAACGCACCCGACCTTGCCGGAACCATCCGTAAGTATATTGACGAAAACGCCGGACTGAAGAAGCAGGTAGAGGACTTCATGAAAGAGAAAGAAGCACAGCTGAAAGAAAGACTGCTGAAGAACGTGCAGGAAGTCAATGGCGTTAAAGTCATCAAGTTCTGTGCTCCCCTGCCGGCAGAAACAGTGAAGAACATCGCCTTCCAGTTGCGTGGCCAGATTACGGAAAACCTGTTCTTCGTAGCGGGAACAGAAGCCGAAGGCAAGCCGATGCTGACCGTCATGCTGAGCGACAACCTCGTGGCAGGCGGACTGAAAGCCGGTAACCTGGTGAAAGAAGCTGCCAAACTTATCCAAGGCGGTGGCGGTGGCCAGCCCCACTTTGCAACTGCCGGCGGTAAGAATGCTGACGGACTGAACGCTGCCATTGACAAAGTTTTGGAATTGGCAGGATTATAATTGAAAATAATTGGCGAAACACTTGACATCGCCTCTGTGATGTTGTATATTTGTAATGTCATTTTTTAGATATTTCAAAATTAAACTACCGGGAAAGGAGGAGCATTGCTTCTCCTTTTCTTTTTATCCTCCACGGTATTCCATTTGAAATGCCACATGCCGGCTCCCCAAACTCCACACCTTACCATCCTAAATGCCACACCTTAGCAAGTGAAATGGCTGGCATTTACCCTCCAAAGCCCTGGGGTTTCCGTGAAAAACCCTAAGGTTTGGGACAGTGAAGTGGAGGGAACGGAGGATTAGTCCAGAACAAACAGACAATGCATTCGAAGCAAACGAATGATGCATACAGAACAGACAGATGATGCGCAACAGAAACAAAAACGGGAAGCCTAAGCCTCCCGTCTGTTAATCTTTCGTAAATCTGCTCTTGACAAGATTTCCACTAAAACCTTATTCCATCCGAAGTATAAACATTTCGCGATAAACCACCAGTGCACCTTCGGGCAACAAACCGGAAGGACAGAAAGGAGTTACATTTTCCGCAAGTACACATTTACCATTTCCCGAGACCGTCCGCGTAAAGAGCCTCTTCTCTCCATTATAAGTAAACTGCCACAATGCATATGTATCTCCGTTCTCATCTTCCACTGGAACTGTCTCGTATATCCCCATTAGCGTTCCTCCTCTTTTCCCGTCGGATAGATTTCCAATACACCTTTCCACATACTATTGGAGAAATCTTCGGGCACCAGCACATAATACCCACCATCCTTCACCCAAGGACGCTCGGCAAGTGCCTTAGAAACATCACCCAGCAGTTCCGTCGGTGCACCACTACTGATACCATACTCGAAGCCCATCTTCGTCAACGTATATTGCCTACGACCTTTCACCGTGATGCGCAGTTGTGTTTCCTCACCGGAACCATCCATCACCTTCACAATCGTCTCCCCCTCTGCCAGCGGATGAATCTTGATACGCTGATACCCGTTGACATCATCGGTAAAAGTCACGGAAGCCACCGACTCGTGTTCGTTAATTAGATTATAGGAACCGTCACCACCGTCAATGCCCAGCACTGTATCTTCGTTTGTTTCAGAAAGATAATAAGAAAGATTGGACACCAGATTATCACATGTCCCAATCTGATAAATAGGCTCCACGCCTTCGAAAAGTACCATGCTCCGGTAATCGTCCTCGCAACCGGAAGCGGTAAACAGCAGTGCTATCAAGGCAAAGAGAGAGTATAGCTTCTTCATACTTGTTCAGTTATAGTTGTTCTATCTACAAAAATTACAAAAAATGCCGGAATACTGCATCGGTACCCCTCTCTTTTTCAAACTATTTGTTCTTCCGGATAGTTAACCAAGTAGAGCGTTCCCGTGGCACGGGTAAAGGCGGTGTAAAGCCAACGAAAATAATCGGGTGTCAAGTATTCATCCGTCATATACCCTGGTCCAGAAAGACATTCTTCCATTGCCCGCCCTGCGCCTTGTGGCAAGTCACGGCATAGGCATACTTCACTTGCAAGGCGTTGTAGTACGGGTCTGCCTTCATCTTCTTCATCCGCTCGCGCTTCACGGTGATGTCGGCATAATCTTCGAGGACGGAGTAGAAAAGCCGGTCGTTCTCTGCCTTGGGCAGCGCAGGCGAGTCGGTATGCAGCGTATCGAGCAGCATGTTCACTTCCAGTTCAAAGTCGTTATAGTCGGGAAAGACCAGCGTCACGTCTGCAAAGCGGAAGCCATACAGCTCTCGCGTACGGCGCACGCGGCGCACCACGGCAGTCTCACCGTTGGCAATGAAATCCATCTCTTTCTCCTTTTCCGTCCAGAAGTAGTTATTTTTCGCCACCATCAACAAATCACCGGTGTTTAATTCATCCTCACGCCAGAGAATCTGCGCACGGATGCCTTTGTTGTAGATGTTCGCCCTCTTGTTGGAGCGGCATACCACGATAGTTTCATCCAGCCCGTCATGGTCGTAGCAAGAGCTCAGCGTTTCTATCAGCTCATTTCCGGGCAGAACTTTAATGTCGGCAAACCCCGAAACCTTTATCTTCGGCAGGCTGTAGCAATCGTCTTCCGCTATCAACTGCCTCAGACGGGTGGCATTCCACAAAATGCCCGACTGTTGCTCCTGACGCACCACCTGCGTCAAGTCCACCTCCACCACTTCCAGCCCATAGCCTTTCAAGGCATCGGCAAAGAGGGCAGGGCTCTGCTCCTCCCCCACCGGCGGCAGCTGTGCCGTATCGCCCATCAGCAGCAGGCGGCATCCCTGGCCGGAATAGACAAACTGCACCAGGTCGTCCAGCAACCTGCCTGTGCCGAACATGGAACCGGACAGTCCCTCATTGGAAATCATCGAGGCTTCATCCACTATATATAAAGTGTGAGTTGTCAAATTATCGTTCACAGAAAAATTGCTCAGCTCATTGGAGAAAGATTGCTGTCTATAGATTTTTTTATGAATTGTAAACGCCGGATGCCCCGCATACGCCGAGAAAACTTTTGCCGCCCGTCCGGTCGTGCCAGCAATACCGACTTTTGTTGCAACTTATCCAACGTCCGCACCAAGGCACCGACCAACGATGTTTTACCCGTCCCCGCATAACCACGAAGCATAAAAACCACCTCGCTACGGGGTGACAGAAGGAACTCCGATAAAGATTTTACAGCAATTTCTTGCTCAGGAGTTGGTTGGTAAGGAAAATTTTCCTTAATTTGCCTTTCTAAATAGTTATTTATCATTTTTGTAACAGAAAAAAGTAAAGGGAACTATCGTTTTTAAATTAATTTCTTTTATTTTTGCGGTGCGAATATAACAACTAAAAAACATATTTATCATGAAAACAGT
>ENA-OQCX01000147-OQCX01000147.1-human-gut-metagenome-genome-assembly--contig:-NODE-147-length-36408-cov-5.995810_pt1 | contig 36408 bp, 45 predicted proteins | sample MGYA00242762_ERZ504587 | MGnify/ENA primary metagenome ERZ504587 (study PRJEB26092, sample SAMD00036337) | human gut metagenome | host: Homo sapiens | study: EMG produced TPA metagenomics assembly of...
ATAGTATTAAGACCAAAGGCCTAGCTAAAGCAAAAAGAGCGAACAACACAGGATGTATAAGAAAACTTGACAAAGAAATATATCTACTGTATACAGAAACAAGTTGACGATCATCAGATATTTTGCTCATAATCGGGAATGTGACACGAGAAAATACATCTATGCATGTATAAGCTGGTATAGAAGTGAAGTGTTCCGCTCTGGAATAACATCCTAACTGTACAGGAGCGCAGAATTTTCCAATAATGATAGGGTAAAGATTGGCATAGATTCGATCAATTATAGTTGCAGACAACAACCGTAGTCCAAAAGGGAACAGCCGGCGAAACGATGATAGATCAAAGAAACAAATCGGCCGCCATCTTTGAGTTAATAAGTACATACCAGACATCAAAGTAGCAGAGGATAAATATTGGATAACTAGCGCCCAAACGCCGAAACCTTGTAATGCCAATATTATTCCTATTACGCCCGAAAATAACGTCGAAATAATAGTAACTTAGCTATTGATTTAAAATTTACTTCAACAATCAATCGAATTTTGTGAATTGCAGATAGCGAAAAAATAATTATACCACGCTTTGCACTCTCAAGTATTGTGTAATATTAGTATTATAGAATGATGATATATAAGGAGCTGCTATAAACAATATCAAATAGCAGAGTACTGAAAGCATAATATTAAATGTATACACTGTAGAATAGTCACGGTCAGTCTTATTCTTGTCTTGAATCAAAGTAGTAGCAAAGCCACCATCAATAAATACTTGTGATATAGTAATAAAAACGAATATTATGGCAATAGCGCCATAATCCTCAGGCATTAAAAGTCGCGCCATAATGATGCCTATAGTGAATTGAATCATTTTTGTAGACGCAGTCTCTAAAAACGACCATACCACACCATTTACAGACTCTTTCTTAAGATTTTCCACCATATCATCTAAAGTCTCTGCCAGCACTAATTATCCCATTCCAAATTTTGCTTTCTAAACAAAAATCTATAGGAAAACATCTATAATTACATTCATAAAGCGGTATTTGACGCATACAAGGATCTGCATGTGCATTTTTTTTAGGCGTCATAAAGTCATCACCATATAACGCAGTAAGAATTTCTTCAGTATTACTTGGAATTTCAACCTGGCTGTTCCTGAATTTCCAATTCATTGAAGTATTATTATATGGAACAACTACATCCTTAATTCTAAAGAAATTCAAATCACATGAAAAAGACCAATTATAACCAGGAATAGCTAAAGGAAGAAAAACATGTGATCTAGAATTAGCATCAATATATGAAAAATATATATCGCAAGTCAAACCCTTAAACTTCATTGGTAATTGACAACCTTTATAGTTAGAAGCTACATTATATTTTATTTATTTTCAAAACCTTTGTTTTTTAATTCATTGAGCAAATCAATCGATAAAGATTTTATATCCAATATCATATCAATATCATCATCATATGATATAAAATTATGATCACGGTATATTCCTAATAAGGTACCAAACATTGGAGAAAAATTGATACTTAAGTTTTTTGCGACATCGTAATAAGCGGATAAAGCCTCCTCACCTACTGTTTGCAATTTCATACTTGCCTTTTTTCGAGAGCGTTTTATAAGATATTTTTTGACTCCAAAATATTTGATTACGACTGAAATAATTCTCCTTATGTTCATATTTTACATATTTTCTATCTAGTACTTCTAACTAATCATTCGGTTGCATCACTTAATCATATGATCTTTTTTATGAATTAAATAGAATGCGTTATTACAAAATCATTAACTTATATAAATATAACGTAATATTGCCAACAAGAGCAATAGGATTGTTCTTCAATCTCGTAGGATTAACAGATGAAGAGAGAATCTCCAAATCCTCCTCTTTTTTCTCCGACGTAGGATTCTGTAGTTCCATTTGCTTCATCATATTACGGAATAGTCTAACAGCATCAATAGGTGTATTGGCTCCCATAGCATAAGCTATTTCATCAAAAATAGAGCCAAGGTATTTTGCACCTCTCTTATCAATACACTTATCCATATTGTCAATCATATACTTCCAAAGTTCAGGAAGGCAAATGGCAACAGCATGCCCATGAGGAATACCATAGAGAGAGGTTATTTTGTAGCTCATAGCGTGAGCTGCTGTAGTCTGAGTGATATTGATGGCGCGTCCACTATAGTTAGCTCCTAACATAATATTGGCAGCTGCTCGGCATCATTCTCGAAAATGTATTGCTCCCAATTCTGCATAATCAGTTCAATAGCCTTACGACTATATTCATAGCTTTCTTCGGTTGAGTTGACCGACCACCAAGATTCGATGCCTTGACAAAGAGCATCCATCATCGTACACTTCTTTTGATAGAGAGGAAGTGATTTCAATACGGAAGGCTCCAAAAGGGCATAATCAGGCAAGATGCCATCATTTGTGACAGTCTGCTTTGCGCCTTGGTAATACATAACAGCATTGTGGGTGCTTTCACTGCCTGTTCCTGCCGTTGTAGGAATGGCTATGAAAGGAATCTTTGTGCCGTCAATTTCCACCTGTGTATTCACCAAAGGAGGAATGATGGCATCATTACCCTCTTTAGACAATACAGCCAGTTTGATACATTTGGCCACATCCATCGGACTTCCACCTCCAATGGCCAGAATACCATCACAAGTCTTAGCCTTAAACAATTCAATACCCTTGCATATCTGTTCATACAATGGATTGGGAGTAAAATCCGTGAAATAAACCCTCTCAATATCCAGCGACTCAATCATATTCTTGAAATTGAGTGATTGATACGAATGAGAGCCAGTAACAATGAAAAGTTTATTGCTACCGCTCCCTTTCAATATCCGAGGTAAAGAGTTAATATCAAATATGATTTTTTGATTCATAATTATCTTTTTCCATTAAGAAATGGCAAATACTTATCAATCGCAACACATAGAGGTCTGTAAAGTACCCATAGAACTACAATCACATACAACAATGATAGTATGTCAAAGAAAATTGTACCTTTTAATCCAAATCTTGTAGAAAGGAAATTGAAACTACTAACAAACAAATAATGGCTACAAATGATAATCGTAGTGTATTTTGCAAAAAAATTGAGTATTTTCAAATCTCGCAATTTATATGCAAGTCTGAAGAAAACTATCGACCCCATTATTCCTGAAAGGATGAAGAGAGGTATCAACCTGTTTCCATACATAAAGCCGTACATTGATACTTTAGGATTAAGTATCAAACCCACCAAAAGCCAAAGGACAATCAGAATTATTATGTACGCGCTTAATTTCTTTTCACAATAGTTGGGATTCATATCTTGATACCTTCGTAAACAAATACCAAAAGTATAAAACCCAAGAGCGAGAATGGCACAATTCAGACCAAACAAGGCCGAGTACCTCAAATTCAATACACTCAAGAGTATTGCTATTGTAAAAGAGCATACGCAAACCCACATTTGGGATCTTTTTGTCAGTTTTGTCAAGTGTATTAACTTGCCAAAGCATAACACTTCGAACAGACAAATAAAGAACCAAATAGGATCGTTATATGCGCAGTGACCTTTTATATAAAAGATATCATAAACACAAGATTCAAAATCTAATGTTTTTCGATTATTAAAAACTTGAAGAAAGTAAATAGGCAATGTCATCAAATAAAAACATAATGCAGGCAATAAAACTCTTTTAAATTTATTGCATACATATTGTCCAAACGGTAAATTTTCATCCTTAGCAACAATGCCAGAAGTATGAAATACATAGGCATGTGAAAGGAGTAAATCAACTGATTTATATAACCTCCAATATTACTTCCTCCGTAAAGGATATGTCCCCAAAACACTAAAACAATGCCTAAAGATTTTGCAGCATCAATCCACTTAACACGCTTACTATCAGCGTTATATAGGGGGGGGGGCAAATTGTTTAACAGAATCATAGCAAGAACTTCATCAAAGCTTCTTTGTTCTGAATAGGAGTTGTGGTAGGACGACCAAGATCCTTGCGGTTGCCCTTCTTTACGCATACCTGAAGGAGAACCGGACCTTCGGCATTCTTGAGTTCATCAAGCCTTTCTTCAAGGGTTTCCATAGTCTCAACGCTATAAGCAGCCTTATAGCCAACAGCCTGAGCTACAGCACAAAGGTCAATCTTGAGGCCCACAGTAGGCTGACCACCTACAGAATCATGAGCACCATTGTTGAACACTACGTGCACGTAATTCTTACACTTCATACTGGCGGTAATGGCCATATTCCCCATATGCATGATGCTGGCACCATCGCCATCGAAGCAATATACTCGACGTTCCGGTTTCTGAATCGCAATACCAAGAGCAATCTGAGACGCATGTCCCATTGAACCGACAGTGAGAAAGTCACGTTCATGGCCTTGGTTCCAAGCAGTACGAGCCTCAAAGAGTTCACGAGAAATCATACCTGTAGTTGACACGACACAAGCATTGTCCTCAATGCTTGAAGCTACTTTCCGAATAGCTTCTTCGCGTGACATTGTGAGGTTGTTCACCTCCACATTTTGAAGTTTGTAAGCATCGAAGGTATCCTTTTCAATAACAAGAGCATAACACTCATCGGTAGATTTCATAAAGTCAGCAGCAATCTTAATCTGCCTTGCTGCTCCCTCTTCGTCCTTTGGCAGAATGGCATAGTTGATGCCCATAGTGTTGAGCAAACCGGTTGTCACCTTGCCTTGCTTCACGTGCTGAGGTTCATCATGAACACCGGGGCGACCTCTCCAACCAATCACGAGGAGTACAGGAATGTTATAAACCTCCTTGTCAGTAAGAGAAGCAAGTGGGTTGATGATGTTACCCTCACCGGAGTTCTGCATATAGACTACAGGTACCTTACCGGTTGCCAAGTGATAACCGGCTGCGATGCCCATAGCACCACCTTCGTTGGCAGCAATGATGTTCTGCTCAGCAGGAAGGTTGTCGGTAATATATGCACAAATGTTCTTAAGCAATGAGTCAGGAACACCGGCATAGAAATCCATACCGTGCTCCTTGAGTGTATTTACAAAAAATTCGGGTCTTACCATTGTCTTTTAGTTCTTGGTTCCTGGGATAAGTTCAAGAATCTCCTTGATAGGCATACAGTATTCAGCTGATGCCTCCTTCGAACGAGAGTGCATCAGAATGGACTTGGCGCAATTCATCATTGCGGGATAAGAAGCGCGAAGCATATGGTTTGCGTAAATCACTACGTTAATGCCCCAAGAGGCAAGCTCCTCCTCCGTGAACTGGTTATAGGTAGTAGGAACTACAACGATAGGCACATCGGCATACTTTGCTCGGAACTGGTGGCAGAATTCCTTTATATCCTCACCGGACTTTTCCTTTGAATGAATCATGATACCGTCAACCCCTGCCTCAACGTATGCGAAGCAACGCTCAATTGCATCAGACATAGGCTTGCCAGCGATAAGGGACTCGCAGCGTGCAATAATCATAAAGTCATCGGTTATCTGAGCATTCTTACCAGCCTTGATCTTTGCACAAAAGTTCTCGATAGTGTCCTGAGTCTGAACAGCATCAGTACCGAAGAGCGAGTTCTGCTTCAAACCGACCTTATCCTCAATGATAACGGCAGAGACGCCCAAGCGTTCAAGAGTACGAACCGTAAACACAAAGTGCTCCAGCTTGCCACCCGTATCACCATCATAGATGAAGGGTTTGGTGGTTACCTCAAGTGCATCGTTCAAGCCATGAAGACGAGTCGTAAGATCAACTGCCTCAATGTCAGGCTTACCCTTTGAGGTAGAATCTGTGAGTGAAGACGCCCACATTCCATCAAACTCACGCTTCACATTATTAACCTCAACGCAAGCGTTCTCAGCGATAAGACCGGTGAGACCGGAGTGAGATTCAAGGATTCGTACGATAGGCTTAGAGGCAATAAGGCGGCGGAGGCGCTTCATACGCACCTCAGGAGTAGTACCAATCTCTTTCAGACGTTGGTTGAGCATAGAGCTTGAAATACCCTGAGTGTAAGGAATGTCAATTACCTTACCCCCCCACTGCGAGATGCAGTCAATAACACGCTGGCGGGTTTTCTGCTGTACTCCCTGTTTCCAGTCATCACCATGAAGCACATAATCAGGACGTATTTTTTCAAGATTTGGGACATAATCAAGAGTACTCTGAGGAATCACCTCATCAACGCCCTTAAGGTTAGCAACAATCTCACTTCGCTGCTCGTAAGTGAGGTAAGGCAAACGCTTGTAGCTTGCTATAGCTTCATCAGTGAGTACACCTACCACTACGCGACCAAGCTTGTTAGCCTCGTGAATGATGTTCAAATGCCTGTGTGGATAATATCAGCAGACATGCCGACATAGACGGTTTTCGGTTTTTCCATAATTGTATACTAAGACTATTTCATTCTTTATTTCTATTACATAATAGCAGACAATTGTCCTGCTATCCAAGTTACTTTATATCATAATGATCAGTCACCTTATCTGCAAGGACATCGGCTATGCGGCGGCAAGCTTGTCCATCACCATAAGGATTGACAGCCTTGGACATCTTCTCATGGGCTGCAGCATCGTCAAGGAGGATGCTGACCTCATTCATAATCTTGTCGTAGTCGGTTCCCACGAGGTGAACGGTACCTGAAGTGAGGGCTTCAGGACGCTCGGTGGTGTCGCGCATCACGAGAACGGGCTTGCCAAGACCTGGAGCCTCCTCCTGAATACCACCTGAGTCGGTAAGAATGATAGTGGCCTTTGACATAAGGTGAACGAACTCAAGGTACTGGAGAGGCTCGATGAAAAAGAAATTTGAACGAGTGAGGTCTTCGCCAAAGACTTCGTGGATTGGTTTACGAACATTGGGATTGAGGTGCATAGGGTACACGAAATCCACCTTTGGATATTTCTCGGAGAGAGCCTTCATTGCTGTCACCATTCGGATAAAACCATCTCCAAAATTTTCACGACGGTGACCGGTGATAAGGACAAGTTTCTTGCCGTTGTTAAGACGAGTAATGTCATAACCAGCTGCTGCAAGCACTTGATTCTGCTCCTCGGCAAGAGCAGAATCAGCCTTTAACTTATCAACTACCATATAGAGGGCATCAATAACTGTATTTCCGGTGACATAGATGTTACCATGTACTTTCTCTTCAAGGAGGTTCTTCTCTGAGAGTGGAGTTGGCGAGAAGTTATAGGTAGCAATGCGACCGGTAATTTGGCGATTCATCTCCTCCGGCCATGGGCTATAGATATTATGAGTTCGGAGACCAGCCTCTACATGACCTACAGGGATCTGTGCGTAGAAAGCAGCAAGAGCTCCTGCAGTAGAAGTGGTAGTATCGCCATGAACAAGAACAACGTCAGGTCGGCACTCCTTAAAGATGTCACGAAGACCGGCGAGAACACGTGCAGTTACGTCGGTGAGGTCTTGTCCTTGCTTCATTATATTGAGGTCGAAGTCGGGATGGACATCGAAAATCTGCAATACTTGGTCAAGCATTTCGCGATGCTGACCCGTGACGCACACGATGGTTTCAAACTCTTTTGGGCGCTTTTGGAACTCTTTGACCAATGGGCACATCTTGATAGCTTCAGGACGGGTTCCAAAGACTAACATTACTTTTTTCATTATACTTATTGCTGCTATTTTCTTAAATAAAAATTACACTCTATTTTCAATTATTAGTTTGACACGTACCGTAATACTTAGCGTACCATTCAGCAAACGCCCTCAAACCAACTCGAAGCGAAGTCGATGGTTTAAACCCAAAATCTTCCTCCAGCGGAGTAGTATCTGCAAAAGTCACAGGCACATCACCCGCCTGCATAGGTACCAATTCCTTATGTGACTTAAAATCATAATCCGCAGGCAGCACACCCGCACGAATCAATTCTTCCTGAAGAATAGTCATAAAATCCAAAAGATTCTCCGGATGATTGTTTCCGATGTTATATACTTTGTATGGAGGAATTGGAAGTCCGTCTTCGCCATTCTGCTTTTCAGGAGCATGTTGCATCACACGAACTACACCCTCCACAATATCATCCACATACGTAAAGTCACGCTTGCAGTTTCCGTAGTTGAATATCTGAATCATCTTGCCTTCACACAACTTATTTGTAAAGCTAAAGTATGCCATATCAGGACGTGCGGGACCATAGACCGTAAAAAATCGCAAACCCGTACTTGGAATGTTATACAGTTTTGAATAAGCATGCGCCATCAGTTCATTACTCTTCTTCGTAGCTGCATAGAGCGACACAGGATTATCCACCTTATCATCGGTAGAATACGGTACTTTCTTGTTCGAGCCATAAACCGAACTCGAAGAAGCGTATACCAGATGCTCCACTTCATGATGACGGCATGCCTCAAGAATATTGTAAAAACCAATGAGATTACTCTCAATATAGCATCGGGATTGGTGATACTATAACGCACACCTGCCTGAGCCGCGAGATTTACAACAACGGATATCTTGTTCTCCGTAAAAATATTCTCTAATGATGTTCTATCAGCAATCGAAGTCTGATAGAACTGCCAGTCGCAACCTAAAGCCTCAATCTCTTTTAGGCGTTCATACTTAATATTCACATCGTAATAATCGGTAATGCTATCAATGCCGATTACTTTGATGTTATTTATATCCTTAAAAAGGCGCTTCACAAGATTAGAACCTATAAAACCGGCAGCACCTGTCACGAGGACTGTTTTGCCCTCCAAATTTACATTATATGTTACCATAGATTAATCGCGCTTAAAAATGTCGCGAGTATATACTTTCCCTACCACATCATCGAGGCAAGAGTCATAACGGTTGGCAATGATAGCTTTCGATTTTTGTTTGAACTCATCGAGGTTGTTGACTACCTGACTGCCGAAGAAACTGGTGCCGTTCTCAAGAGTAGGCTCGTAAACAATCACCTCTGCACCTTTTGCCTTGATACGTTTCATGATGCCCTGAATCGCAGATTGACGAAAATTATCTGAATTTGACTTCATAGTTAGGCGATAAACACCTACTACACACTCATGCTCTTTGTTCGCATCCCATACGGCATTCTCATTGTAGTAGCCAGCCTTGCGAAGAACAGCATCTGCTATATAATCCTTACGAGTGCGATTTGACTCTACAATCGCTGTCATCATATTTTGGGGTACACTCTCATAATTTGCAAGGAGTTGCTTAGTATCTTTTGGTAAACAGTAACCACCATAACCAAATGATGGGTTATTGTAGTGAGTGCCAATACGAGGATCGAGACCAATTCCCTGAATGATGGCAGCTGAATCCAAACCTTTTACTTCAGCATAGGTATCAAGCTCATTGAAGTAACTTACACGAAGGGCAAGATAAGTATTGGCAAAGAGTTTGACTGCTTCGGCTTCTTTCAGTCCCATAAAGAGAGTATCAATGTTTTCTTTAATGGCACCTTCCTGAAGAAGCTTAGCGAATATCTCAGCAGACTCTTTCATGTGATTACCTTGAATCTTGCGGATTGCTTCGTTCTCCTCCTCCCATTCAACAGACATCATCTTTGGATAACCCACGATAATACGTGAAGGATAGAGATTGTCTTCAAGAGCTTTCGATTCACGAAGGAACTCAGGAGAGAACAAAAGGTGGAACTTACGACGTTTTCCATCTGGTAATGGTACCATCTGAGCAAACTTCTGAGCATACTTCACATAGAGGGAACGACAGTAACCAACTGGAATGGTTGACTTGATAACCATTGTTGCTTCAGGATTCACTGATAGTACAAGGTCAATAACGTCTTCTATATGATGTGTATCGAAGAAGTTCTTAGCCGGATCGTAGTTTGTAGGAGCTGCAATAACCACAAAGTCTGCATCCTTATAAGCAGATGCCCCATCAAGAGTTGCAGTGAGGTTCAGTTCCTTCTCCGCAAAATACTTCTCTATATATTCATCCTGAATTGGAGATATACGATTGTTAATCTTTTCCACCTTTTCAGGTATTACATCAACGGCTGTCACCTTGTGATGCTGTGACAACAAAGTAGCAATGCTCAAACCTACATAACCGGTACCAGCAACTGCTATTTGCAAATCTTCAAAGTTTCTCATATTTCTGTCTTTCTTCAACCTTATGCTTTCACTCCTCCAGTTCTTCCCACGGATAAGGATTATCCACCACATTCCAAAACTCGTTAACCGCTTCTTGCTGTTCTGCCGTGAGCGATGCGGAATTCCAGGAAGCAATGATAGAACGGCCCTCGTCGGCCAAAGGCTCATCGAAAACCTCTCCATAACAAGCCGTAAGCAAACGGAGTTTCAACAAAGAGGAAGGAAGGGTATCAAGGGTATCCCAGCAACGCCTCAATACCTCCTGCACATGCTGCTGTTTTTCACCATGGTCAATGAACGAGGCACTATACCCTTTCAAGAGAGCAAGACAGACATTTGCCTGCTCCTCCACCGTAGTGCCCCAGATACTGGAATTATACAAAGTTGTGGTCAAGCGATAGACTTCGCTGTTACGACGGGACAAGTCATCACTATAGATAGGACTCCCGTCCATACCCAAATACATCAGATCGTGCGCAGCACGCTGAAGGAGGAGTGCTTCTTCTAAAAGAGACATGATTAATTAAAAATTATAAATTAACAATTAAAGACTAGCGGATTACTTCGATGAGGTCTGGATGGATGGTCGCCATAGCAACGGCAATGATACCTTGTATCGCAATTACTACACGACGATCACGGGCACCTTTTACCTTTAGAAAAACACCTTCTTGACCCTCGAAGTCGCCACCGGTGATACGGACTTTCGTACCTTTGGAAAGATTCAGTTCTTCGGGTTGGAAATAGAGAAGATGGTCATTGTAGGTACCGGCGACGGCTATGAAACGCTGCATATCATGGTCGGGAATGATTATTTTCTGACCGCTACGGGTATCAGTAATATATTGCAAATAAGTAATTTGAGACTTAAATCGCTGCACTTCGGAAGGACGTGCGTGGACAAAAACCAGATTACGGATGACGGGAACCAAAGCACGGACTTTCCTGCCCCTACAGATACTTATCTTATATTGCATGGGAATGAAACAGCCAATATTTGCCTTTTCGAGAAGATGCATAGCTTCAAGCTCCCTGCGGTATGTGGCACGCATAGCAAACCAAACTTCGGTCTCTTTATCCATTTCTATTCTTGCTAATTTTACTTAGAAAAAGGTATTCCTTGGGGGCTTTGAACTACTATTACAGAACTGTAGTTCAATCACTTGCGAGCATTTTATGGGAAGTTTGACAAGCACTATGCCCTTCTTGTCAACAGATTCTCTGCGGTTGTTCATTACCTTTTGGTAAGAGACTATAAACGAACGTATTAGAAACAAAAAAGCGTTTTTTAATCGTACGTTAAAAAAACACCTATTTCGAACTTATACAAGACATACTCAAAGAGCTAAAAATAAGAAGATTTTAACTGATTACATATATTGCATATACTGCTGAAATTCAATGTAATATACTTATCATTATTTATTATTAGGAACATTTTTCTATCAAACATTTTGCCATTACAAAAAACGTCTCTATCTTTGTGTTCATTAAACGTACGTTTTTAAAACAGCATATCATCTTATATATCAACCATTTACAACTCACCCTTCACATTTCCCTCCAAAATCCCCTTATTTCTCCCTCACTTTTTATACTTTCGCATTTTTTAACCAGAATAAAAAACAGTTAAACGAACGAAGAATTACACAAATGAAAGAACTCAAAAAAAGAAGCATCTCAACAGTAACGAACAGAGAAGCATGTCGTATCAATCTGATACACAGAAACTAAAAACAAAAAAAGTAAAAGAACACAGTTCCATAGTGGATGAAAAGCTATTGTCAGAACGGGTTTACTACGGAGACCAGACCCATGTTTATGTAGGTTACTTAAGAGCCTTTAAATCAGGCTATTTTGAAGGCACAAAAATTAGAAAAATAACGGATATAGCCAAATTGCTCGTAGCATCCGAAAACTTCACAAAGAGAGCCAGAGGAGAGCAAAAGCCTTTGACTTACAGCACCATAATCACCGAATTGGAGAAGGTATGGGCCATCATAAAACGGGAAGACACCACACTGATTGACCCATACGGATATGATGTAAGGATAAATCACTGATAGTTCAGTACCTGGAAAGGCGGTAATTTTGCCGCCGTCAGCAACCGGACAGAAGGGCTACACCTTTCTCGTCGGATGGTGTAGCCTCAACAAGGCAAGGGCGTAGCCATCCGTACTGAAAGGAGTAGCCTTTTTTCATTGCTGATTATCATACATTTACTAACCCTAAAAACATAAAAAATGGGAAAAGAAAAAACTGAATTTGAGGAGAAATTTGTATCCAAAACAGAAAAAACAAAAAAGCTATGGGAAAAACGGATTACGGAAAACACGACATTGAGCATGGAGTCTGTACAATGGATGGCACAACGCATAAATTCCCTATTGGAATACATGCGATACGGATATGCATTGATAGCCTACCGAAAGCAGGACGGCAGCTTCTACATGGGAAGAGGAACCCTTGTTTCCTACGAAAGCGACTTCAAAAAGAAACATGACATGACAAGCATTAAAGCTCACGTAGCCTATTGGGACGCGGAACAACAAGGCTGGCGGACTTTTCTGATTGAGAACTTTATGGAATGGAGACCGATAGTAAACTAACAAAAAACACCAATATCAAAAGCTATGGAGGCTTATTTACTACATGATGCCAATGCCGGCAGCAACCTAAAATTAATGATTATGATACAAGAAGAAGGTATGAAAGGATATGGCATTTACTGGACAGTGCTCGAATTCCTCAGATTGCAGAACGAATATAAAGCCAGCCTGAAAGTGATTCCCATACTGGCACAAAAAGCAAGGGTGACAACCGCCACACTGAAGCGAATCATCTATGACTATGCGCTGTTCGAGGTGAACGAGACAAGCTTCTCATCCCCCGGACTAAGCCGCCGCATGGAGCCATGGGACGCCCAACAAGAAGCTAAAAAGGAGGCCGGACGTCGCGGTGGACTGGTTAACCAGCAGAGAATCAGGGATGCCAAGACAAGCAGCGCTTTAGCAAATAAACTAAATAAAGAGAATAAAGAAACCTCTCTATCTCCCAAGGGGAGACGGGAAGAAGGAAGGAGGAGATTCTTCTGACTCCACCGGAGTACACGCTCAACAGACAGACGCATAATTACCAAGGCCTGATGGAAGAGCTGGCAAGGCAGAAAGTAACCGACATCCACGATTTGAATGCCATCCTGAGACTGACAGATTTTGGAAAACTGGGAGGGAAAATCTGGAAAATCCTATACGAGTTGAACAGCTCACCCCAACTGAAAGCCCGCATCGTGATGCCCGGAAAGTACATACTGAAATTACTCAGGGGTTAGATTTAATAAAAGAAATATAATACTTATCTTTGTGTTCAAAACAAAACACCCTAATCATTATGAATCTGAAAAAACTATTTTTTGCTTCTGCCCTGCTCTTTGCTGCATGCGGCACTATCCAGGCCCAGGAAGTCATTGCCCACCGTGGTTTCTGGACTACAGACGGTTCGGCTCAGAACTCCCTTGCCGCACTTGTAAAGGCTGATTCTATCCACTGCTACGGCTCCGAGTTCGACGTTTGGCTCACCACAGACAATCAGCTGGTTGTCAATCATGACGCCACCTTTAAAGGCGTGACTATGCAAGATGCCACAGCCAAGGTATGCACCGCCGTACAACTGGACAACGGCGAACAACTCCCTACCCTGCAACAGTATCTGGACAAGGCGAAAAGCCTGAAAACCCGCCTTATCCTCGAACTGAAAGCCCACAAGACCCCCGAACAGGAAACACGAGCCGTAGAGGGCATCGTAAAATGATAAAGGACAAAGCTGGAGGACCGTACGGAATATATCACCTTCTCCCAACATGCCACCAAGGAGTTTATCCGTCTGGCACCCAAAGGCACCCCCGTCTACTACCTGACCGGTGACCTTACCCCCAAGGAGTTGAAAGCATGGGGTTGTGCCGGTCCCGACTATCACTTCAGTGTCTTCCAAAAACATCCTGAATGGATAAAGGAATGCCACGACCTCGGCATGAAAGTAAACGCCTGGACCGTAAACGAAGCCAAAGACATGGAATGGCTCATCAGCCAAGGAGTAGATTTCATCACAACCAATGAGCCGGTAGTGCTGGAAGAAATTTTAAAGAAAAAATAGCCGCTCCTTATACATTTAGAAACAAAAACCAAACAAACCGCTTCATTATGTCCGCAATGGAGCGGTTTCTTGTTTTCAAAAAGATAGCAATTAGTCTTATAAAAAATCTTTTTTCTTATTTTGAGTCAAACTAAACTTTCACATGGATTACAATTTATATAAAAACAAAGCCATATGCTTTTAAATTGAAAGCCTGACAGTAGATATTCTCATTGAATGAAAGTTTCGCTAAAAAATAATAGAAAATAGATATGCTTTACAGTTAATTATAAAACAAAACGTCGTATATTTGTATCGAAATAAAACAAAAGGATATATTAACCAACCGATAAAGGACAAAATGACAAGAGCTATAAAATTCACCAAGATGCACGGTGCCGGAAACGACTACATTTATGTAGATACGACCCAATATCCTATCAGCCATCCGGAAGAACTTGCGAGGGCATGGAGTGCACCGCATACGGGAATTGGAAGTGACGGTCTGGTACTTATCGGTTCTTCGGACAAGGCCGATTTCAGCATGCGGATATTCAATGCCGACGGCTCGGAGGCCCGGATGTGCGGCAATGCAAGCCGCTGCATCGGAAAATATCTTTTTGACTACGGACTGACCTCCAAAACAGAAATCGCACTCGATACACTGTCAGGTATAAGGATGCTAAACCTGCACTTGGCAGACGGAAAGGTCAACTCTGTAACCGTAGACATGGGCATACCTGCCGACGAACCGGCAGACTACGACGGCAAAGGAGCCAAACCGATGAAAGAACAGCCCATCGAAATGGACGGAGAACGATATGTAGGGACCACCGTATCCATGGGAAACCCGCATCTGGTAATCTTTGTCAATGATATTGAAGCCATCGACCTTACAGTATCGGTCCCAAACTGGAGAATCACCCTCTCTTCCCCGGACGCATCAATGTAGAATTTGCCCAGATATTGGGAGAAGGAAAAATAAGGATGCGTGTCTGGGAACGAGGCTCGGGCATCACCCAAGCCTGCGGAACCGGAGCTTGTGCCACCGCCGTGGCAGCTTCCTCACCGGACGCGCAGGAAGGGAATCCATCATCATCATGGACGGAGCTCACTCACCATCCGATGGGACATCGCCACCAGGCATGTACTGATGACGGGAGAAGCCACCAAAGTATTCGACGGCAAAATTGAATTAATTGACTAACCACCAACTATCAACCAAGAAAAGATTATGGCATTAGTAAACGAACATTTTTTAAAGCTACCGGGCAGTTATCTGTTTTCAGACATAGCCAAGAAGGTAAATACTTTCAGGATAACACATCCCAAGCAAGAGGTCATCCGTCTGGGTATCGGAGACGTTACCCGGCCACTGCCACCGGTCTGCATCGAAGCGATGCACAAGGCAGTGGAGGAGATGGCTGACGCACGGACATTCCGTGGATATGGTCCCGAGCAGGGATACGACTTCCTGATAGAAGCCATCATCAAGCACGATTACCTTCCGCGAGGCATCCACTTCGGTCCTACGGAAATCTTCGTGAACGACGGAGCAAAGAGCGACACGGGAAACATCGGCGACATTCTCCGCCACGACAACAGCGTGGGAGTGACCGACCCGATTTATCCGTCTATATAGACAGTAACGTGATGTGCGGACGTGCCGGAGTACTGGAGGAAAACGGCCAGTGGAGCAACGTCACCTACATGCCTTGTACCGCCGAGAACGACTTCATCCCGGAGATTCCGGACAAGCGCATCGACATCGTCTACCTCTGCTACCCCAACAACCCCACGGGCACCACCCTGACCAAGCCCGAGCTGAAGAAATGGGTGGACTATGCGCTCGCCAACGACACGCTGATTCTGTTCGATGCCGCCTACGAAGCCTTCATCCGCGAAGACGACGTGCCCCACTCCATCTATGAGATAAAGGGAGCGAAGAAATGCGCCATCGAGTTCCGCAGCTTCTCGAAGACTGCCGGATTCACGGGAGTACGCTGTGGCTACACCGTTGTGCCGAAAGAACTCACTGCCGCCACGCTGGAAGGCGAACGCATCCCGCTGAACAAGCTCTGGAACCGCCGCCAATCTACCAAGTTCAACGGCACCAGCTACATCACCCAGCGAGCGGCGGAAGCCATCTACACACCGGAGGGACAGCGGCAGATAAAGGAAACGATAGATTATTATATGGACAATGCCCGGACCATGAAGCAGGGCCTTGAAGCGGCCGGGCTGAAAGTCTACGGCGGTGTGAACGCTCCTTACATCTGGCTGAAAACACCCGACGGAACAAGTTCCTGGCGGTTCTTCGAACAGATGCTGTACGAAGCCAATGTAGTGGGCACACCGGGTGTAGGTTTCGGCCCCAGCGGTGAAGGATATATCCGGCTGACGGCCTTCGGCAAGCACGAAGACTGCGTGGAAGCCATGAAGCGCATCCGGAAGTGGCTGAAATAAAAAAACAATTGAATTAGCGAGGTACTTGCTATAATCGAGTCGGACTGATCATCCGGAATTTTTCTAAACTTAAAGGTAAAAAGGTATGAAAACAAGAAGTGTAAAATGGGGAATAATGGCAATGGCGCTGTTATCAATGGCAATGCCTTTCACGGCAAAGGCTCAGGATAAAGTGGAAGCGTCGGCAGGCGTCGACTCGTAAGCGGTTACGTGTGGCGTGGCCGGGATTTGGGAGGGTAAGCTCCAGCCGAGCGCATCCATCGCCTACAAAGGTTTCTCTCTGGGAGCTTGGGGCTCCGTAGGCATCGAGAGTTCGGACACGAAAGAGTTCGACCTCATACTGGGATATTCAACCGGAGGCTTCAGCGTATCGGTGACGGACTACTGGTACAATGTGACCGGAGATGGGGTGACAGCCAAATACTTCCAGTACGGTGCACACAATGCTGCCAACTCACATCTGTTCGAGGCGCAAATCGGCTATGATTTCGGCCCCGTAGCCGTAAACTGGTACACCAACTTTGCAGGCGACGACGGTGTTGACAAAGACGGTGACCGTGCTTATTCATCCTACATCTCCGTGGCAGCCCCCTTCACACTGGGCGGTCTGGACTGGACGGCCGAGATAGGCGCTACCCCTTGGGCCACGGACTTCTATGGAGCCAACGGATTTGCCGTATGCGACGTCAGCCTGGGAGTATCAAAAGACATCAAAATCACCGATTCCTTCTCCCTCCCGTTGTTTGCCAAAGCAACCTGGAATCCAAGGTCTGAAGGTGCCTATTTCGTAGTCGGACTAAGTTTCTAAGATGAAAAACCTATGATTTACACACACCGAAAGGCAAATAGTAAATCGTAAATTGTCTAATCGTAAATTATTTAAGGTATGAAAAAGATTGAAGCTATTATCCGAAAGACCAAGTTCGAGGACGTGAAGGACGCGCTGCTCGAAGCGGACATCGAATGGTTCTCCTATTATGATGTACGGGGCATCGGGAAATCCAGACAAGCCCGTATCTACCGTGGTGTCATGTACGACACCAGTTCCATCGAGCGCATCCTTATCTCCATCGTGGTGCGCGACAAGAATGCGGAAAAGACCGTACAAGCCATCATCAAATCTGCACAAACCGGTGAAATCGGCGACGGACGTATCTTCGTCATCCCCATTGAGGATGCCATACGCATACGTACTGCAGAGAGAGGCGACATCGCACTCTACAATGCCGAACAAGAAAGATAACGGGCAGCTACAAACCACAACTAAGAAAATACAATACAACTAAAAGCAACAAGAAATTATGGATAAACTTATTTTAAGTGAACTGACCAACGGACTGAACACTGTATGGATGTTGCTTGCAGCCATGCTGGTATTCTTCATGCAACCGGGCTTTGCACTGGTCGAAGCCGGTTTCACCAGAGTAAAAAATACGGCCAATATCCTGATGAAGAACTTCGTTGACTTCATGTTTGGCAGCCTGCTCTACTGGTTCATCGGTTTCGGACTGATGTTCGGTGCAGGCGGATTCATAGGAATGCCCCATTTCTTCGACCTCTCGTTCTACGACGGAGGCGGGCTTCCCACGGAAGGTTTCCTGGTATTCCAGACTGTATTCTGCGCAACGGCTGCCACCATCGTGTCCGGCGCTATGGCAGAACGTACCAAATTCTCCATGTACCTGGTTTACACCATCTTCATCAGTGTGCTGATTTATCCCGTTTCCGGTCACTGGACTTGGGGCGGCGGCTGGCTGATGAACGGTGAGGCAGGTTCCTTCATGATGGAAACATTCGGAACAACTTTCCATGACTTCGCAGGTTCCACCATCGTCCACTCCGTAGGCGGCTGGATTGCCTGGTAGGTGCGGCCATCCTCGGCCCGCGCATCGGGAAATACGGCAAAGACGGCAAGTCAAGAGCCATTCCGGGACATAACCTCACGATTGCGGCACTGGGTGTATTCATCCTTTGGTTCGGATGGTTCGGCTTCAACCCCGGTTCACAGTTGGCAGCAGCCACTACGGACGATGCAAAGGCCATCTCGCATGTATTCCTCACCACCAATCTGGCAGCCTGCGCAGGCGGTTTCTTTGCATTGGCAGTAAGCTGGATGAAATATGGCAAACCTTCCTTGTCTCTGACGCTGAATGGCATTCTGGCCGGATTGGTAGGCATCACGGCCGGTTGTGACATGGTTTCTCCCTTCGGGGCGGTAATCATCGGCACCATCTGCGGCATCCTGATGATTTATTCGGTGGAATTCATCGACCGGACACTGAAAATTGACGACCCCGTAGGGGCCAGTTCCGTACACGGCGTCTGCGGTTTCACGGGAACCATCCTCACCGGACTGTTTTCCACCAGTGAGGGACTGTTTTACGGTGCAGGCTGGAGCTTTCTCGGAGCGCAGGTATTCGGTGCACTCGTAGTAGGCGCATGGGCAGCAGGCATGGGATTCATCATCTTCAAAGGACTCGACAAAATCCACGGCCTCCGCGTTTCCAAACGTGTGGAGGAAGAAGGACTCGACATTTACGAACACGGCGAGTCTGCCTACGGTGCATAATGATTTTATATTTTATTAAACCAACAATTACAACTCTAAGGTATTATGTCAAAATTGAGATTCAGAGTAGTAGAGACGGCGTTCAAGAAGAAACCCGTTGCAGTGGCAGTCCCGGCGGAACGTCCGTCAGAGTATTTTGCCAAGTATGTATTCAACAAGGAGAAGATGTTCCGCTATCTGCCGAGCAAGGTGTATGCCAAACTGACGGATGTGATTGACAACGGAGCTCCGCTGGACCGCAGCATAGCCGACGAGGTTGCCGCAGGTATGAAGAAATGGGCGGTTGAAATGGGGGCGACCCACTATACGCACTGGTTTCATCCGCTGACCGAAGGTACTGCCGAAAAGCACGATGCTTTTGTGGAACACGACGGCAAAGGCGGCGTGATGGAGGAATTCACCGGCAAACTGCTCGTGCAGCAGGAACCGGACGCTTCCAGTTTCCCGAACGGCGGTATCCGCAATACGTTCGAGGCACGTGGCTACTCGGCATGGGATCCCTCCTCCCCGGCATTCATCGTAGACGACACGCTCTGCATCCCGACTATTTTCATCGCCTATACCGGTGAGTCTCTGGACTACAAGGCACCGTTGCTGAAAGCCTGCGTGCCGTAGACAAGGCTGCCGTCGACGTATGCCACTATTTCAATCCGGAAGTAAAGAAAGTGGTTGCCTATCTGGGCTGGGAGCAGGAATATTTTCTGGTTGACGAAGGGTTGTACGCCGCACGCCCCGACCTGCTGATGACCGGACGCACGCTGATGGGCCATGACAGCGCCAAAAACCAGCAGTTGGAAGACCACTACTTCGGGGCCATCCCCAGCCGTGTGGCCGCTTTCATGAAGGAACTGGAAATCGAAGCGCTGAAACTCGGCATCCCCGTCAAGACCCGTCACAACGAAGTGGCTCCCAACCAGTTCGAGCTGGCTCCCGTCTTCGAGGAATGCACCTGGCGGTAGACCACAACATGCTCATCATGGCCTTGATGCGTAAAGTGGCACGTAACCACGGTTTCCGCGTACTGCTGCACGAAAAGCCCTTCAAGGGTGTCAACGGTAGCGGCAAGCATAATAACTGGTCGCTGGGTACGGACACCGGTATCCTGCTCCACGCACCCGGCAAACTGCCCGAAGAGAACCTGCGTTTCATCACCTTCGTAGTGAATACGCTGATGGCCGTATACCGTCACAACGGATTGCTGAAAGCCTCCATCTCCAGTGCGACGAACGCCCACCGGCTGGGTGCCAACGAAGCGCCTCCGGCCATCATCTCTTCCTTCCTGGGCAAGCAGTTGAGCCAGGTGCTGGAACACATCGAAGAGAGCACCAAGGACGACCTCGTCAGCCTCAGCGGCAAGCAAGGCATGAAGCTGGACATCCCGCAGATTCCGGAACTGATGATAGACAATACCGACCGCAACCGCACCAGCCCGTTCGCCTTCACCGGCAACCGCTTCGAGTTCCGCGCCGTGGGTTCCGAGGCCAACTGCGCCAGTGCCATGATTGCGCTGAACTCCGCCCTTGCCGAGCAGTTAACGGAATTCAAGAAAGATGTGGACGAACTGATTGAAAAGGGTGAGCCGAAAATCTCCGCCATCCTCGAAGTCATCCGCCGGTACATCAAAGTCTGCAAACCTATCCACTTTGACGGCAACGGTTACAGCGATGAATGGAAAGCCGAAGCAGCCCGCCGCGGTCTGGACTGCGAGACAAGTGTTCCCGTCATTTTCGACAACTACCTGAAACCGGAGAGCATCCGGATGTTCGAGTCCATCGGTGTCATGACGAAAAAGGAACTGGAAGCCGTAACGAGGTGAAATGGGAAATGTACACCAAGAAAATACAGATTGAAGCCCGCGTGCTCGGAGATTTGGCCATGAACCACATTATCCCCGTAGCTACACAGTATCAGTCGGATTTGATTGACAACGTCTACAAGATGAAAGACCTGTTCCCCGCAGAGAAGGCTGCAAAACTGTCTGCCAAGAATCTGGAACTCATCGAAGAGATTGCCGACCGTACCGCCTTCATCAAGGAGCATGTGGATGCCATGATCGAGGCGCGCAAAGTGGCCAACAAAATTGAGAGTGAACGTGAAAAAGCCATCGCCTACCACGACAACATCGTACCGATGATGGAGGAAATCCGTTACCACATCGACAAGCTGGAACTCATCGTCGACAATCAGATGTGGACGTTGCCCAAATATCGCGAGTTACTGTTTATAAGATGAAAAATGAAGATGAAGGATGAATCCTTAATCCCTATCTCATTCTTTTGTTGGTTGTTTTAAGTTTGCAGGGGGGAGAGGTGCCGCGAGGCAGTTCTCTCTCTTTTTTCGTCCATGCCAACTGTTGGCGGTAAGCGGGAAATAACCTATCTTTGCCCGTCAGATAAAACAATCCTGTCATCATGAAGAATTTACGTAACTACTATGCAGCGTTCCTGCTGTTTGCCTTGCTGTTCGTTTCGGCTGCTGCCCCGGCACAAACCGATTTGCAGCAAAAACTGGGTCGATTTCCGCCATTACGGAAACCCGTCCGTTGGAGTCCACCCGGTTCTCCGAGAAGTATGTAACCTATTTCACCCAGCCGTTGGACCACCGTCATCCCGAAAAAGGCAGTTTCCGCCAGCGTGTGATTGTCTCCCACGTCGCTTCGACCGTCCCACGGTGATTGTAACCGAAGGCTATGGAGCCGCCTATGCCCTCAATCCCAAGTATCGCGAGGAACTTTCCGAACTGCTCGATGCCAACATGATTTTTGTGGAATACCGTTATTTCCTGGAATCTACGCCTGAACCTAAAGATTGGCAATACCTCACCGCCGAGAATTCTGCCGACGACCTGCACGCCGTCCGCAACGCCTTTAAAAGCATCTATCCCGGCAAATGGATTGCGACCGGCATCAGCAAGGGCGGACAGACTACCCTGCTCTACCGCACGTTCTATCCGGACGACGTGGATATTTCCGTGCCTTATGTAGCTCCGCTCTGCTACGGGGTGGAAGACGGACGCCACGAGCCTTTCCTCAGGAAAGTGTCTACTCCGGAGGACCGCAAACGGATTGAGGACTTCCAGTTGGAAGTGTTGAAACGGAAAGCCGCACTGCTCCCCCGCTTTGAGAAATATTGCGATGAAAAAGGACTCAAGTTCCATACGCCCGTTGAAGAGATATACGACTATTGCGTGCTGGAGTATTCTTTTGCCCTTTGGCAGTGGGGAACTCCCGTCAGCAGCATCCCTGCCACCACGGCCTCGGACGATGAGATATTTGCCCATCTGCTCGACATCAGTAATCCCGACTACTTCATTGCCGACAGTCCCACAGCCTCGTTCTTCGTACAGGCGCCCGCGAGCTGGGCTATTATGGCTACGATACGAAGCCTTTCAAGAAGTATCTTTCCATCCAATCGAGCAAGGGTTACCTGCATCGCCTGATGCTTCCCGAAGAGCTGAAAGACATGCCCTTCGACAAGACCCTAAGCAAGAAAATCACGAAGTTCCTGAAAGAGAATGACCCGAAAATGATATTCATCTACGGACAGAACGACCCGTGGACGGCTGCCGGAGTGACCTGGCTGAAAGGAAAGAAAAACATCCATGTATTCGTAGAGCCCGGCGGAAGCATCGGGCACGCATCGGCACACTGCCCGACGTTCAAAAGCAAGAAGCCATTTCACTGATAAACAAGTGGCTGCAAGAATAAAAAGAACAGATGGTCCGCTTGATTGAAACAGGCCATCTATTCAATGCAAACAGACCATGCGTTCAGGGCAAACAGACCATCTGTTTACAACCAACGCATGGTCTGTTTTTTATTCTACGATTTCAGCATCTTCAATGTTATTGATTTCTCTTGAAGAGGAGTCCTTTGTACCGGTGCTTTGGGACGGCGACGCGTAAACTTGAACCAGTTCAGCAGTTCCGAAGCCGCATAGACCAGACTGCTGATACCGATAATGATAAATGCCGTGGAACGTACTCCCGTAGGATTAAACAGCGCAACCAAGCCGGCAAGCAGAATCAATACCGGAACCACATAAAAACCTCCCGGTACCGGCATCCAGCGACGGGCAGCGGAAAGCGAAGCAATCTGTTGCACTCCTCCCATCACCAAGATAAATCCCAATACAAATGTCAGCAAATCGGCAAAGAAACCGGGCATAATAATCAGCCACAAGCCAAACAGCAGGCTGCCTACTCCCTCGATAGGGAAGCGGCGGCGCATCTCCGTGCTCTGTGCAAAGTAGCCTATGATGCTGATGAGCGAAGGCACCAGGAAGATGACACCTATCGTAATCACAAAATAATCACCGGCTTGGTCGGGAAACATCACCAGCACCAAACCGATAACCAGTGCACATATTGCACGCAAAAATGAGTAACTTAATCCTTTCATGAGTCTATGTTTTTTTGCGAAGATACATCTTTATCCGAATAACTCCACATGAAAATCCCGAAAAATCAGTTTACATTCAGCCAGGCATTCATATCTTCGGCCACAAAGAGCCAGTATAATAACAATAGTACAGCAATAACCACGCCTATGGCAACTAAATGTTTTCTATTCATAGTCTGTTCCTTTCTTTTTTTGAATGAATATTCGTTTTTACTACACCTATAAGAACAATATTTCAAGAAAAATGTTTTAATCCGGGAAAAAAGTCATATTTATTTTGGCAGTTAAAACAAAGTGCTTATATTTGTCGCGAAAACGAAGACAGGCTGCACCTCAGCATAAAAAATGAACAAGTTCATTTTATTATACATTCGGTTTGCACTGTCTTTGCCGCTGATAAAACAAAAAAAGTCAATGAAAACAATGTTCGTAAATACATATTGGTGGTGGCACCCGTTACAACTCCGACAGTCGTAAGGGAGCAGCGCTCGTATGTATATATGTAATATATAGTAAAAAACAAAAAAGAGCCCTGTCGCACCAAGCGACGGGGCTTTTTTCGTTTAAGCAATAATGCGTTTTGATTTCTGAAATAGTAAATAGTAAATCGTCAAATAGTAAATAACATGATGAATTTCTTAGTTGACAAAGAAGGTTATTACGGAGAGTTCGGCGGGGCATACGTTCCCGAAATCCTCCACAAATGTGTAGAAGAGTTGCAGAACACCTACCTCAAGGTGCTGCAAAGTGAGGACTTCAAGCGTGAATACGACCAGTTGCTGCGCGACTATGTGGACGCCCTTCCCCACTCTACCTGGCGCACCGCTTGTCCGAGAAGTACGGCTGCCGGATTTACCTCAAGCGTGAAGACCTGAACCACACCGGTGCCCACAAAATCAACAACAGCATCGGGCAGGTATTGCTGGCACGCCGCATGGGCAAGCGCCGCATCATCGCCGAAACCGGAGCCGGACAGCACGGCGTTGCCACAGCCACCGTCTGCGCCCTGATGAATATGGAATGCATCGTCTACATGGGTAAGACCGACGTAGAGCGCCAGCGCGTCAATGTGGAGAAGATGAAGATGCTCGGCGCCACCGTCGTTCCCGTCACCAGCGGCAATATGACGTTGAAGGACGCCACCAACGAAGCCATCCGCGACTGGTGCTGCCATCCGTCGGACACCTACTACGTGATAGGTTCCACCGTCGGCCCGCATCCCTACCCCGACATGGTGGCACGCCTGCAGTCTGTCATCAGCAAAGAAATAAGGAAGCAGCTCCTTGAACACGAGGGACGCGAATGCCCCGATTACCTCATCGCCTGCGTAGGTGGAGGAAGCAATGCAGCCGGCACCATCTATCACTACGTCAACGACCCGCACGTGCAAATCGTCCTCGCCGAAGCCGGCGGAAAAGGCATTGAAACGGGAATGACAGCCGCCACCATTGCCCTCGGCAAGATGGGCATCATCCACGGCTCGCGCACCTACGTCATCCAGAACGAGGACGGACAGATAGAAGAGCCCTATTCCATCTCTGCCGGACTGGACTATCCGGGCATCGGCCCCATGCACGCCAACCTTGCCAAGCAGAAACGTGCCATCGTCCTCGCCGTCAACGACGATGAAGCCATCCGCGCCGCCTACGAACTGACCCGGCTCGAAGGCATCATCCCCGCCCTGGAAAGCGCCCACGCACTGGGTGCGCTGGAGAAGATGAGGTTCAAGCCGACGGACGTGGTGGTGCTGACGGTGTCGGGACGGGGGGATAAGGATATAGAAACGTATTTGAGTGATGAGTTATAAGTGATGAGCTATTTGAAAATACGAGATACAATGAAATAAAATACAAGATACAATGAAACAATATGATTATAAAACAGTCAGCCGCACCATGCTCGGTGACTTGCATACGCCGGTGAGCACGTATCTGAAGGTGCGCGACATCTTTCCGCAGAGCGCACTTATGGAGAGTTCCGACTATCATGGTAGCGAGAACAACCGCTCATTCATCGCTCTGTGTCCGCTGGCAAGTGTCAGCATAGACCACGGCACGGCTATCTTCCGCCTGCCCGACGACAGCCGCGAAGAGCATCCCATAACCGAAGAATACCGGGTGGAAAATGCACTGAACGACTTCCTCGGCCGCTTCCGCGTGGAGGACGAATACAGCAATTACTGCGGACTCTACGGATACACCTCCTTCAATGCTGTCCGCTACTTCGAGAATATCCCCGTGAAGGACAGCCGCGAAGCTACCAACGATGCGCCGGACATGCTGTACATATTATATAAGTACCTCATCGTCTTCAACGACTTCAAGAATGAGATGCTGCTCCTCGAGATGCTGGCGCCCGGCGAGACCAGCGAACTGGACCAGGTACAGAAGGCCATCCATAACCGTAACTACACCGCCTACGATTTCCGCGCCATCGGCCCCACCACCTCTCCGCTTACGGACGAGGAGCACAAGGCGAATATCCGCCGCGGCATCGCCCACTGTCTGCGCGGCGACGTTTTCCAGATAGTCCTCTCCCGCCGGTTCGAGCAGCGTTTCACAGGCGATGACTTCAAGCTCTACCGTGCCCTGCGCAGCATCAACCCTTCTCCCTATCTGTTCTATTTCGACTTCGGGGGCTTCCGCATTTTCGGCTCGTCTCCCGAAACCCATTGCCGCATCGAAGGCCGCCATGCCTATATCGACCCCATTGCCGGAACCACGAAGCGCACCGGCGATGCAGAGCAGGACGCCTCAATGCCCGGTACCTGCACGACGACCCCAAAGAGAACGCCGAACACGTGATGCTGGTGGACCTTGCCCGCAACGACCTCTCCCGCAACTGCCACGATGTAAAGGTGGACTTCTATAAGGAGATGCAGTATTACAGCCATGTTATCCACCTCGTCAGCCGTGTCAGCGGAACGCTCCGCGAAGAGGCCGACCCCGTCAAGGCCTTCATCGACACCTTCCCTGCCGGTACCCTGAGCGGCGCCCCGAAAGTACGCGCCATGCAGCTCATCAGCCAGCTGGAACCGCACAACCGTGGAGCCTACGGAGGCTGCATCGGTTTCATCGGACTGAACGGCTCGCTGAACCAGGCGATTACGATTCGTACTTTTGTCAGCCGCAATGGTGTCCTCTGGTTCCAGGCAGGCGGCGGCATCGTAGCCAAGAGCAACGACGAGTACGAACTGCAAGAAGTGAACAACAAGCTCGGCGCACTGAAAAAAGCGATTGAGATGGCGGAAAAAATGTGAGTTTATGTACGATTTGACGATTTACGATGTACGATTTGCCATGCGGCGTACATTGCGCAGCCCAATCGTACATCGTAAATAAAGTAACTTCAATCGTACATCGTAAATCGTCAAATAGTAAATAAAATAGATTGTAAATACAAAAGATGAAAACAGTTATCATAGACAATTACGACTCCTTCACCTACAACCTTGCCCATCTGGTGAAAGAGCTTGGCGCAGAAGTGGATGTGCTGCGCAACGATAAATTCCGGCTCGAAGAATTGGAGCCATACGATAAAATCATCCTCTCACCCGGCCCCGGTGTCCCCGAGGAAGCCGGACTGTTGCTGGATGTCATCCGCACCTATGCCGGACGGAAACCCATACTCGGTGTCTGTCTGGGCGAACAAGCCATCGGACAAGTGTTCGGCGGAAAGCTGGTCAATCTGGAAGAGGTGTTCCATGGGGTACAGACGGAGATAAGAATGAAGGGGGAAGGATTAAGGATTAGGGATGAAGGATTAGGGGGGAAGGATTATGAAGGTATTTCTCTCGAAGAAGACTATATCTTCTGCGGTTTACCCGATAGGATTCCCGTCGGACGATACCACTCCTGGGTGGTCGATACGGAGGACTTTCCCGAAGCGCTGGCCGTTACCGCCATCAGCCCCGAAGGACAAATCATGGCGCTGAAACATCGGGAGTATGACATACACGGCATCCAGTTCCATCCTGAATCGGTACTGACACCCGACGGAAAAACAATCGTAAAAAACTGGCTTTTCAAATGAGGCACTTCAGAAAAAGAGTAAATTCAATCGTCAAATCGTAAATCGTCAAATCGTAAATAAAAAGATGAAAGCAATACTCACCCGTCTCTTCAACCACGAAGAGCTTACGTCGGAGGAGACCAAACAAATCCTCCTCAACATCACCAAGGAAATGTATCCTGAGGCGCAGATAGCAGCCTTGCTCACTGCCTTCCAGATGCGAAGCATCACTGTGGACGAGCTTATCGGTTTCCGCGAAGCACTGATGGAGACACGCCTTCCCATCGACTTCGCCCCCTATCGCCCCATCGACATTGTGGGTACGGGAGGCGACGGAAAGAACACCTTCAACATCTCCACCTGCGCTTGCTTCGTGGTGGCGGGAGCCGGCTACAAGGTTGCCAAGCACGGCAACTACGGAGCCACTTCCGTGAGCGGAGCCAGCAATGTCATCGAGCAGCACGGCGTACGCTTCACCAACAACCCCGACACACTGAAACGCAGCATGGAGGAGTGCAACATCGCCTACCTTCATGCCCAGCTTTTCAATCCGGCGATGAAGTTTGTCGGTCCCGTACGCAAGACGCTGGGAGTACGCACCTTGTTCAATCTGCTCGGCCCGTTGGTGAATCCATGCTGTCCGGCATACCAGCTGCTCGGTGTGGCAGACCTCTCGCAGATGCGCCTATACACCAACGTATTCTATAAACTCGGCATTGACTTTGCCGTGGTCAACAGCCTCGACAGCTACGACGAAATCTCCCTGACGGACGAGTTCAAGGTGATGACCCGCAACTACGAGCGCATCTACCGTCCGCAGGCTCTCGGCTTCAAGGATGCCCGTCCCGAAGAACTCTTCGGCGGCGCATGCAAGGAAGATGCCGCCCGCATCTTCGACAATATCCTTACGGGGCATGCCACACCTGCACAAACGCAATGCGTCATTGTCAACGCCGCCTTTGCCATCCAGGTGATGGAGCCGCAGAAAGAGATTGAAGAGTGCATCGCCATCGCACGCGAATCGCTGGATAGCGGACGGGCGCTGGCGACACTGAAAAAATTTATCGAGATTAATAAATGAAGCAATGAAAGATATACTGTCCGAAATCATCGCCCATAAGCAAACAGAGATTGAACTGCAAAAGCAAACCGTCTCTCTGGAACAGTTGCAGGAGCAAGCCGGAGTCATCATCCGGGAGAATGCGGCCCACCGCCGCAGCATGAAGCAGGCCCTTGCCGCTTCTTCTACAGGAATCATCTCCGAGTTCAAACGCCGTTCACCCTCTAAAGGCTGGATAAACGAGGCTGCCCAAGCAGAGGAAATACCCGCCTCCTACGAAGCCGCCGGCGCCGCCGCCCTCTCCATCCTGACGGATGAGAAGTTCTTCGGCGGTACGCTGCGCGACATCCGCACGGCCCGTCCGCTCGTCCGCATTCCCATTCTGCGCAAGGACTTCATCATCGACGAGTACCAGCTCTGCAAGCCTGCATCGTAGGTGCCGACGCCGTACTGCTCATTGCCGCCTGCCTCAGTCCGGAGCAGTGCAGCACCCTCACCACCCAAGCCCACGAACTCGGCTGGAGGTATTGCTCGAAATCCACAGCCCTTCGGAACTCTCCTATATAAATAAGGAAGTCGACATGGTGGGTGTCAACAACCGCAACCTCGGCTCTTTCGTCACCGATGTGGAGAACTCCTTCCGGATAGCCCGGCAACTGCGCGAAGCCACCCACGGACCGGCATCCCCGCTCCTTGTCTCCGAAAGCGGCATCTCCGACCCCGAAACCATCTGCCGTCTACGTGCCGCCGGCTTCCGCGGTTTCCTCATCGGCGAAACCTTCATGAAAACAGCCACCCCGGGCGAAACCCTGAAAAAGTTCATCCAAGACAGTCTCTTAATTAATAATTGAAAGCTGAAAGTTGATAATTGAAAGTCAATAATTGTAAATACATAAGTCTCTCATACAGCGTTACATCGCGCAGCCAAATTGTAAATAGTAAATAGTAAATTGTAAATCGTAAATAAAATGTCTCCTCTCATCAAAGTATGCGGAATGACCGAAGCAGAAAACATCCGCAATGTAGAACTGCAAGGTGTAGATATGATTGGTTTTATCTTCTACCCCAAATCTCCCCGTTGTCTGTGCCAAATGCCCGGGTATCTGCCAGCCTGCGCCAAGCGCGTCGGCGTCTTTGTCAACGAAAGTAAGGAAAACATCCTGATGTATACCGACCGTTTCGGCCTGGACTACATCCAGCTGCATGGCAATGAGGCTCCCGAGTACTGCCGTTCCCTGCGCAATGCAGGCCTGCACCTCATCAAGGCTTTCTCCATCTTGCTGCCCAAGGACCTGCTTTCCGTATCTGCCTACAATGGTCTGTGCGACTACTACCTCTTCGACACCAAGACCCCACAGTACGGCGGTTCCGGCAACCAGTTCGACTGGAACCTCCTGCACCGCTACAACGGTCCCACCCCGTTCCTGCTCAGCGGTGGCATCAACCCCTACAGCGTAAAAGCCCTCCGGGAGTTCCGCCATCCCTATTTCGCAGGTATCGACATCAACAGCCGTTTCGAGACGGCACCGGGAATAAAGGATGTGGAACGCATCGCAAACTTCCTGAAAGAACTCAAGGGAGGTACGATTTGACGATTTACTATTTACTATTTGGCTGCGCAATATACGCCACATGGCAAATTGTACATTGTACATGGTAAATAGTAAATTGTAAATTGTAAAATTGTAAATCGTAAAATTGTAAATCGTACCATGCAGCATATATTGCGCAGCCAAATAGTAAATAGTAAATTGTAAAATAGTAAATAGAAATAGTATGTTGAACCGCATTAACCAACTTTTCCAGGACAGCCCCAAGAATCTGCTGTCCATTTACTTTTGTGCAGGCTGTCCCAACCTCGACGGTACTGCCGACGTTATCCGTGCCCTCGAAAGAAACGGAGTCAGCATGATTGAAATCGGAATTCCGTTCAGTGACCCCATGGCCGACGGCATTGTCATTCAGAACGCCGCCACCCGCGCCCTGCACAACGGCATGTCCCTCCGCCTGCTTTTCGAACAATTGCGCGACATCCGTCGCGATGTCCGCATCCCCCTCATCCTTATGGGGTACCTCAATCCCATCATGCAGTTCGGCTTCGAAGCTTCTGCCAGAAGTGCGTGGAATGCGGCATCGATGGCGTCATCATTCCCGACCTCCCTTTCCGCGATTACGAAGAGAGTTACAAAGCCATCGCCTCGAAGTATGACATCCGTGTCATCATGCTCATTACCCCCGAAACCAGCGAAGCCCGCGTCCGCGAAATAGACGCCCACACCGACGGCTTCATCTATCTGGTGTCCAGTGCCGCTACCACCGGTGCCCAGAAAGACTTCGACACCCGGAAGCAAGCCTACTTCAAGAAGATAGAGGATATGAACCTGCGCAATCCACGCATGGTAGCTTCGGCATCAGCAACAAGCAGACATTCGATGCCGCTTGCGCCCACTCATCCGGTGCCATCATCGGCAGCCGCTTCGTCACGCTGCTCAACGAGAAGGAAGGAGATGCGGAAAAGGCTATCAGGCAGTTGAAGGAAGATTTGAAACAGTGAGCTTATTCAAATTTCATACAATATATTTTTCGCAATGAAATAATAAAAGAGACAAAATCTGCAAAGACTTGTCTCTTTTATTTTCTCCCCATCTCATATTTCACTATCTTTGTGCCCGAAAAAAGCTCTAATACGAATATCATGAAAGTCGATTGCCCTTCCGTACTATTGATTTACACTGGCGGAACTATCGGAATGATAGAAAATCCCGAGACCGGTGCGCTTGAGAACTTCAACTTCGACCAACTGCTACAGCATGTTCCCGACTGAAGCGCTTCAACTACCGCATCTCTTCCTATCAGTTCGACCCACCGATCGACTCTTCCGACATGGAGCCTTCCCTCTGGGCAAAGATTGTAAAAATCATCAACTACAACTACGACAACTTCGACGGCTTCGTCATCCTGCACGGTACCGACACCATGGCCTATACAGCCTCCGCCCTCAGTTTCATGCTCGAGAACCTTTCCAAGCCGGTCATCCTCACCGGTTCCCAGCTTCCCATCGGCACCCTGCGCACCGACGGGAAAGAGAACCTCATCACCGCCATTGAAATAGCCGCCGCCAAGCATCCGGACGGTACTCCTATCGTCCCTGAAGTGTGCATCTTCTTCGAGAACGAGCTGATGCGGGGCAACCGTACCACCAAAATCAATGCCGAGAATTTCAACGCTTTCCGCTCCTTCAACTATCCCCCACTGGCAAAGGCAGGCATCCATATCCGCTATAACGAGCACCTCATCCGACGCCCCGACCCGTCGCGCCCCATGAAGCCGCACTACCTTTTCGACACCAATGTCGTAGTGCTCACCCTCTTTCCCGGCATCCAGGAAAGCATTATCAACTCCGTGCTTCATGTTCCCGGCCTGAAAGCCGTTGTCCTCAAGACTTTCGGTTCCGGCAATGCCCCCCAGAAAGAATGGTTCATCCGCCAGCTGAAAGAAGCCAGCGAACGTGGCATTGTCATCGTCAACATCACCCAATGCCAAAGTGGCGCCGTCGAGATGGGACGTTACGAAACCGGTCTGCAACTTCTCCAGGCAGGTGTCATCAGCGGCTATGACAGTACCCCCGAATGTGCCGTCACCAAACTCATGTTCCTCCTGGGGCATGGACTGGACCAAGCCGAAATCCGCCACCGCATGAATTCCGACCTGGCAGGAGAAATCACCAAGATTTAGTAAAGCGGCAATACAGAGGGCATTTAGTAATATTGATAATTTTCAAGACAAACTTGCATTATCTATCCATACAAAATCGTTAAAAAGCGTTAACCAACACGCTTTTATCCCCCATTAATAAAGCTTATTAGTTTAAATAAACGTACTTTTGCTTACAATCAAGCAAAACAAATGTAAAATATGGGAGAAAATACCCTATACAAACGCTTTCTGCCGCTTGTTATTCTTACAGTAGGCATACTGCTGCAGGGTTGTAAAGACGATGTTTTTAACCCCGAAAAAGTGAAAGCAGCCTATCAGGATAGGTTTCCGGTCAAGAACATAGACCCGGCTATGGATTGGAAAATGACTCAGCAGGTCCGGGTCAATGTTTCTGTATCCGAAGATACCGGCATCGACTACACCATACGTATTTACGACAAGAACCCCTTAATCAGCCGGTCATCTGCCAAACTGCTGGCAGAAGGCACCGCCAATAATACAACAGTATTTACTACCGTCATGGACTGCCCTTCTGTGCTGACGAGCGCTTTTGTGTGCCGCACCGATGCACACAGCCGCAACATAGTAAAATACGTATCCATCCAAAACGGTCAGCTCCATGCCGCTTTCGGCAGTTCCCCCACAACTACACGTGCCGCATGGACACGCAGTGTCAGCATCGAGACCTATTCACCGGAAAAGTCTGAGGCAGAAATCACCGCAATGCTATCAAGTGCCGAAGAAATAAGGCCGAATACCGATTTTCAAAACGGAAAAGCCTACAAAATCTCCAAAGACAATATATATAGGAATAAAATCAGCAAGGACGGCATGGGAAGTGACAATCCGGCCATCATCATCATTGAAGGCAGCTGGGAACCCAATGGAAACAACATGACCGTTGAACGAGGCTTCGAATTCTATGTGATTGACGGAGGGGAAATCGTGATACCGGACGAGCACACCTTCACTTTAGTACAATCCAGCCGGTTTATCGTCTACGCGGGTGGAACCATCAAAGGGAACGACATCGAATTGACCAATGCATCCGGAGGCAGCTACAACTACAATGCCGGCACTATGGAAATAGATGATTTCCATGTCAGCCAGGGAGGAGCATTCTATAATTGCGGTACCGTACGTGTCGATGAAATGAATTTCGACAGCGGATGCAAATTCATCAACCAGGGCAAGCTATATCGGGAAAACCGACAGCAACATCACTATAGACAACGGATGCTATCTATATGCGGAAGAATTTGTAGGCACACTGAACATGGGAGACACCTCTTCTGCAGAGATAGAGGATTTCGGGGACCATAGCAACAATTACAATACCCAAATCACGATGGGTGACAACTCCATGATAACCGTACTTGATGAAGCAGAATTGTCACAAGCACAATTTATGGGTCCAAACAATGAATATGCACTGGTAAAAATCAATAAAATTGAAGATATAGGGAATTTCTCCAGCCAGGGAAACATTCATTATGAAGTGAAAGAAATTGACGATGATATCACCGAGGACATCTGGTGGGAAGCCAAATTCCTTGATGCCATCAAGAACACCGAAGGAACCATATCCAAATGGGGAGAATCCCCCATCACCATTCCTGCCGGAGACTGTACCGGTGAAGGCAACACTCCCAGCGACTCCGGCTCAGAAACACCTACCGACCCTATCCCTTATACATACGTGTTCGAGGATAATTTTCCGTTGGTAGGCGACTATGACTTCAACGACGTGGTTTTAGACGTAGAAACAATTCTTCATACTGAGGGAAAGACAAACCACATCAAGCGCATCCAGCTCGATGTGACCCTTGCTGCTGCCGGAGCGTCCAAAGCTCTTGGTGTAGGCCTTCGTATAGTAGGTATCAGCAAATCCGACATTAAAGAAATTACCACCGGAGGAGCCGACAGACGATTCCAGACATCGTTCGACGACCCGTACAGTCTGTTTAACTACAACAGTGGCACACACATGGAAGATGGGGATCCCAGTGTCGTTATCCCTATTGCGGGTGAAGTACACAACGTATTCGGTAGAAGCCCCGGAACTATGATTAATACCGGAGGAACCAGTATCACAGCCAATATGTATACCTATGAAATAATCATTGAACTGGCAGACCAGACGAAGACCGAACCCCTGTTTTCCAAAGACAACCTCGATTTCTTCATCTGTTACCAATATAAAAGTATGCAGCAGCGCATGGAAGTCCACCTCTACGAGTTCTGGGGATATGGAGCCACCGCTGCCGGAACCGTACAACAGGAAAATCTTGATTTGGCAGGTAACAACACATGGGCTATCTGCGTACCTTACGGATTCCGTTATCCGATAGAGACTATCAACATTTCACGTACAGACAACCCTACGGCCAGCGCCTATCCGGATTTCATTTATTGGGCAAAGAATCGCAGCAGCCATCAGGATTGGTACACAAATCCGGTGAAAGCAAATGTATATAGATAATATGAAAAACAGCAAACAATTAGCATAAACAATGAAGAAAATATTATTTGTAGATGACAAACCTGCCATAGGCAAGGTACTCTCGGTGTATTTAGGTAAAGAAAACGAACTGGTATATTTTGAAGATCCCTCCGGGCGATAGAATGGTTGAATGAAGGGAATGAACCTGCTCTCATCATTTCAGACATCCGCATGCCCAGAATGAACGGCAGTGAATTCCTGCACTACCTGAAGGGAAACGCACTTTTCAGACACATCCCGGTCGTTATGCTTTCCAGCGAAGAGAGTACCACCGAACGCATCAACCTGCTTGAAGCCGGAGCTGAAGACTTCATTCTGAAACCCTTCAACCCTATGGAACTGAAAGCCCGTATCAAGAAATACCTCTAACACACACAACAAATGGATATGTTATATTATATTTACATAGGTAATGACCGGTCCACCATCAATCACTTGAGCAAAGTGACAGGAGGCATGTTCATGGCTGTTTCCTCCAGCAACAAGGCAGCAAAGGTCATCGACAGCATACGCGAGCGATATAACACTTCCATTCTTTACGAGCAGAACGAACCTCTAAAAGACAGCCAAGACATTAGCTTCCTGCACAAACGTTTCCCGCGCGTCTATATCATCCTCATCACTCCGGGGCTGCAGACAGAAAGCCGCAAGGTTTATTTGCAGGCAGGGGTCAACAATACCCTCCCCCCCCAAGCTGATGAAGAGAGCATCCGGCAGATGACAAAATTTCTCCAACTGCGCAAAGAACATAAGCTACAAGAGTTCAGCCAGTCGCACCGCAAGATATTCAATACCTTCCACCTGCCTATGTGGAAACGTATCTTCGATATACTGTTTGCGTGTGCAGTACTCATTGTGCTTTCTCCGCTACTCATTGCCACAGCAATAGCTATCCGCATGGAGAGTAAAGGTAAAGTGATTTACAAATCCCAGCGCGTGGGAAGCAACTATCAGATATTCAATTTTCTGAAGTTCCGTTCCATGTACACCAATGCAGACAAGCGCCTGAAAGAGTTGAATGCCCTCAATCAGTATAGGATAGAAGAAACGTTGACGGACGAACAACCGGACATTCGTTTCGACGACCTGACAGGCACTTCTGAAGAAGAGGCTTCATTGCTCATTTCGGATGATTTTGTCATCACCGAAGAAGATTTTCTAAAAAAGAAAGCTCAAGAGAAGCAAAATACATTTATAAAAATAGAAAACGATCCCCGCGTCACCCGCGTAGGCCGTTTCATCCGGAAATACAGTATTGACGAGCTGCCGCAACTGTTCAACGTCCTCAAGGGCGATATGAGTATTGTAGCAACCGCCCCCTGCCCCTCTACGAAGCAGAACTGCTGACCAGCGACGCATATATCGAGCGCTTCATGGCCCCCGCCGGACTGACAGGCTGTGGCAAGTGGAGAAACGAGGCGGCGCCGGAAAATGTCTGCCGA
>ENA-OQCX01000148-OQCX01000148.1-human-gut-metagenome-genome-assembly--contig:-NODE-148-length-36398-cov-1.833200_pt1 | contig 36398 bp, 57 predicted proteins | sample MGYA00242762_ERZ504587 | MGnify/ENA primary metagenome ERZ504587 (study PRJEB26092, sample SAMD00036337) | human gut metagenome | host: Homo sapiens | study: EMG produced TPA metagenomics assembly of...
CCTCCTTGGGATAAAAGCCCGGCATCTCGCTGTTTCGCCCCCGATCAATGCGCAACCCGCCTGCACACAGCCCTCGGCCACGCCCGCAACGATCTGCGCCACGCGCTCAGGCACATTTTTGCCCACGGCCACATAATCCCAGGAAAAACAGCGGCTTCGCACCCGCGCAGGCCACATCGTTTGCGCACATGGCCACACAGTCGATGCCCACGGTGTCGTGCTTGTCCATCATAAAGGCGAGCTTTAGCTTGGTGCCAACGCCATCCGTCCCGGAAACGAGCACCGGCTCTTTCATGCCGGTCAGGTCAGGCTGAAACAGGCCGCCAAAACCGCCGATACCGGAAACGACGCCCGGTGTCTGCGTGCGAGCCACATGTTTTTTCATCAATTCCACCGCTTTGTAACCAGCGGTTACATCTACACCCGCCTCGCGGTAGCTGTCGGAATAACTATTATCCATTGAATAAACCCATCCTTTCTTTCTAAACAAACCCCGCTGCGCCGAAAGCGCCCGTTTACTTCGGCTGTTTTACAAGAGTATCGAGCTTTTTGCTGAATCTATCCTCCGGCTGTTCCTGCGGCACATCGATCGGATAATTACCGGTAAAACAGGCGTCGCAAAAGCTGGATGTGGAGCTGCTGGCGATCTTATGCAGGCTCTCAAGGCTCAAATAGCCCAGGAATCCGCGCCGATCTGTTTGCAGATTTCATCAATGCTCATCCGGCAGGCGATCAGGTATTCGCGCGAGCTGATATCCGTGCCGAAATAGCAGGGGTGCATAAAGGGAGGAGAAGAAATCCGCATGTGAACCTCCTTTGCACCAGCCTTACGCAGCAGCTCGATGATATGCGCGCTGGTTGTGCCGCGGACGATCGAATCATCACGAGCACCACACGCTTGCCCTCCACTGCCGAACGCAAAGGGTTTAGCTTGATGCGAACGCTGCGCTCGCGCTGTTCCTGGGAATCTTGAATGAAAGTGCGCCCGACATAGCGGTTTTTGATAAAACACATGCCATAAGGGATGCCGGATTCATTGGCATAGCCGATCGCGGCATCCAATCCGGAATCCGGCACGCCCGCCACGAGATCCGCTTCCACCGGATACTCACGAGCGAGATACTTGCCCGCACGCTGGCGCGCAAGATGCACGCTTGCATTGTCGATTACAGAATCCGGGCGGCGAAATAAACGTGCTCAAAAATGCAGAGCGAGCTCTTATGACCACAGTGATCGCGGATACTGCGAATGCCGTTTTCATCCGCCACAACAATCTCGCCCGGCTCAATATCACGGACGAACTCCGCGCCGAGGCTATCAAGCGCGCAGGTTTCAGAAGCAAAAATATAGCTATCCTCCATTTTGCCGATGCAAAGGGGGCGAAAACCCTGCGGATCGCGCACAGCGATCATTTTGCGGGGGGACATCAGCACAAACGAATAGGCCCCTTCAATTTGATTCATCGCCCGGTTAATTGCCTGCTCGACGCTGCCTGCCTCCAGGCGTGCGCGCGCGATCAGCAAAGCGATCAGTTCAGCGTCGCTATCCGTCTGGAAAATTGCGCCCTGCTTCTCCAGCGGTTCGCGCAGGGCATGCGTGTTGACAAGGCTGCCGTTGTTAGCAATGGCGATCGTGCCCTTGGCATAGCGCATCACAAGGGGCTGAGAATTTTCGCGCTCTGACATGCCGCCGGGCGAATAGCGCACATGGCCGATGCAGATATCTCCGCCTCCGTCCTGGGAGAGCTTCTGGAGCGCATCCGCATCGAACACATCGGTACAATGCCAAGATCGCGGTGATAATCGACCACACCGCCCCGATTGATCGCGATTCCGCAGCTGATCTGCCCCCTGTGTTGCAGGGCATACAGTGCAAGATAGGTCAAATGAACAGCATTGAACTGATTTTTATTATAAATTCCGAATACGCCGCATTCCTCATGGGGCTTGTCAAACATCGCAATTCCTCCTGAATGGGTTAAAAATTCTTCTTTCCGTTTAAAGCGCAGCAGCCTTCAACTGCAACGCAGCATCTTTTTCCAGCACCTTTTGGGCATATCCTCCTTCATCTGGGAAAGCTTCTGGGCCAGCCCTTCATCGGAGAGCGCCAGCATCTGCACGGCGAGGATCGCTGCATTCTCCGCCCCGTCGATTGCAACGGTGGCCACCGGAATGCCGGAGGCATCTGCACGGTGGCAAGCAAGGCATCCAGACCGTCAAGCGTGGAGGATTTCACCGGGATGCCGATGACAGGCAGCGTCGTATGCGCTGCCAGCACGCCGCCGAGATGGGCCGCCTTCCCAGCCGCCGCGATAATCACGCCAAAACCGTTCTCCTTCGCCCTAGAGGCAAAATCAGCCGCCGCGGCGGGAGTGCGGTGCGCGCTCATCACATGCGTTTCCACCTCTACGCCGAAATAACGCAGCTTTTTGATTGCCCCGCTGACAATGGGCAGATCACTGTCGCTCCCCATAATAACCGCTACCTTTTTCATCACTTTTTCAGCACTCCTTCTTCAATCCCAAAAAATAAAATAGCTGCCGCGCAAAGCGCCACAGCTTTCGATCTTGATTATTTACTCTTGCCGGACGGCATGCGGGCGCACCTTGCCCCGGTGCAGATGACTGAAACACATCCAATCAGCGGCAGGCCTGTCCCGTTCATACCGACCTCTCCATTTCGAGTGATTTGTATATTTATTCTATGGCAACCGCAAAAAAAATGCAAGGCAATCCGACTGTAAAAAAGTTTTTCTACATATATATTGAGGAAACCAGATAGCGCATTTGCTGATTTTGTATATAATGACAACCTAAATCGACAGAAAGGAGCACCTTGTTTTTATGAAACGATTTTTTAAAATGACGCCCTGCCTTTTGATCCTGATGAGCCTCCTGCTCTGTGCCTGCACGGACGCGGAATTTTTGACGGAGGAAACGTTTTTAAACCGTTTCAACGCGCTCGACGAAACACAGCAGCTCAACGCCAGGGACGCGCTGGCAAAAGAGGAGGATACCTTTATCGGACACTCCTATTTTCTATCGCCCAAAGGGGATGAAACCTACATGCTCTGTTTGCAGATCGATAAAGAAAGCGCTGAGCTGAAAGCCTGCTCCCTGCTCTATGCCCGCATGGGCGATGAAGAGAGCGACACATTCTTCGCCGCGCTCGCCTCCCGCACGGCGCAGGCTTTTACCGGGCAAAGCGCACAGGCCTGTGACGGTGCCTTGAAAAAGGCGGGCGTTCTCGGCGCCGCGCGAGATGAAGCAAACGCAGCGGGGGAATCGCTGGAATGGAACGGCTTCCGGATCAGCAAGGAAAAAATCTCCCTGGGCTACCGTATGACCATTGAAACGATCAAGAAGGATCAATCCCGCGCAGCGGACACCGCCGCACAGGAGGAGGCCGGGGACGCCGATCCCGAAAAGGCGGAAACGCCCGCTTCTGAAGCGCCCGCGGAAACCGGCGCCTCCTCTTCCACCGCCTAAGGGAAAATCAATCAGCATACGCTATGCCGCATTCTGCCTGCGGGGCGTATGGCTGAATATTTTTTATTTGCCGGAGCACGCCGGAGATATTGCTTAAAAAATGCAACGCCCTCTTTTAAAGCTTTCACTGGAACGCGTTCATTGGTGGAATGCGTGCACAGCAGAAGGGAAGTATCCACACAAAGGGGCAAAGCGATAAATATTTTCGCAAATCGGCTCGTAATGATAGGAATCCGTACCGCCCATCACCAGATAGGGCGCTACGATATAATCCGGGTTGGTTCGCATGCAGAGCTCTTCCAAAATGGCAAAACAGCGGGAATCCGTGGGCGAAATTTTGGAGGGCTCTTTGCCCTTGAGCAGCTTTACCTCAATATTTTTGTTGCGCACCACCTTGCGGATATGGCGTTCGACGCGGCGATGGAATCGCCAGGCATCATACGAAAATTGACCGTTACGCTCGCCCGCTGCGGAAGCACGTTCGCAGCAGGGCTGCCCTGCGCCATCGTCGCGCCGGTTGTGGTGCGGATCAGCGAAGCGGCGGGCGGGATTTTTTTCATCACGGCGAGCACAAGGGCTTCAATAGCCAGAGGTTGCATGTGACAATCCGCGCGGGATAAGAAACGTTGCGCCCGATTTTCTGAAACAGGCTATAGACCATGCCTGTCATTTTGGATTTGCACTGGTGGTTTTCAAGGTCTTGGATCACATCCGCCAGCTCGCCCAGCGCCGTGTGCTGCGGCGGCTGGGAGGAATGCCCGCCCTTGGAGAAAACGGAAATTTCAAAATCCGCGTAGCCTTTTTCCGCCACGCCGATTCCGGCTAGATATTGATCTAAGATGCCATTCACCTTAGCGGGCAGAATGGCGCCGCCCTCATCGAGCACACAGTCGAGATGGACGCCGCGCTCCTTGAGAAGCTGCATCAGCGCCCTTGCACCGGAAGTTTGGGAGGCGACGACCTCCTCATCATCCCCAAAGAGCAAGTAAACATCCCGCTCAGGCTCAAAGCCCTCCTCCAGCAGCGTTTCCACCGCCTCCATCACGGAGATCAGGTGGTTTTTCATATCCAGCGCGCCACGGCCCCAGATGAACTCCCCATCGTTATAACCTCATAGGGCGGATGCGTCCAGTCGTTTTCCGTCCCATCCTCCACGGGGACAACATCCTGATGAGCCAGCATAGCAATCGGGTCAAGCGATGCGTCCTTCCCCTTCCAGCAGTAGAGCAGGTTGGCGGGCGGCACCACTTCGCAGGTGAGCTTTTGATGGATCAACGGGTAAGCTTCCCGCAAAAACAGATGGAACCGCTCAAACTGCGCCCAATCCACATCCTTCTGATCCGGATAGGATACCGTAGGAATCCGGATGGCCTCTGATAAATGCTGCGTCAGGCGGCTTTGATCGACCGGCTCTTCCGGCAGCGGATCATAGGCCTGTTTTTTCGGGGTAAAAAAAGCGGCCCGAATCAAGGTAATCGCAAGAAAGGCGGCCAATAGCCCTAGAATCGTGTATAAAACAATTTGCCAGGTTGCCATGAACAATCCCACTCCTCTGTAAAAAGTCAAGCGAAAAGCGCCGGCGTATCGCGCTTTTCGCTCTGTGTTAATTTTTCAGGCTCTGCAACGGCGCGGGGATTCGCCCGCCGCGCGCAATAAATTTTGCGGGCGAGGTGGTTTTCAGCGCCATGACCGGGCCGCCGCCCAACAGGCCGCCGAAGGAAAGCTCCTCCCCCACCTGTTTGCCGATCGCAGGAATCACGCGCACCGCCGTTGTTTTGGAATTGACCATGCCGATAGCGGCTCATCCGCAATGATGGCGGAAATAACCTCCGCCGGCGTATCGCCGGGAATCGCAATCATATCGAGGCCAACGGAACAGACGGCCGTCATCGCCTCAAGCTTTTCGATGCTCAGCGCGCCGCAGCGGGCCGCGTCGATCATGCCCGCGTCCTCTGTGACCGGGATAAACGCGCCGGATAGACCGCCCACATGGGAAGAGGCCATCGTTCCACCCTTTTTCACCGCGTCGTTTAAAAGCGCAAGAGCGGCAGTCGTGCCGTGGCCTCCGCATTTTTCCAGCCCCATCTCCTCAAGGATATGGCAACAGAATCACCCACCGCCGGGGTTGGCGCCAGAGAGAGATCCACAATGCCAAAGGGCACATGGAGCCGCTTAGAGGCCTCGTGGGCAACCAGCTGGCCCATACGGGTGATTTTAAATGCCGTACGCTTAATCAGATCCGCCACGCCGGTTAAATCGCATTCCGGCGCTTTGGCGAGGGCCGCGCGCACCACGCCGGGGCCGGAAACGCCCACGTTGATGACGCAATCCGGCTCGCCTGCGCCGTGGAATGCACCCGCCATGAAAGGATTATCATCCGGCGCGTTGCAGAAAACGACGAGCTTTGCGCAGCCGATGCAATCGCGATCCGCCGTGATTTCGGCAGCCTTGCGCACGATATCTCCCATCAAACTACCGCATCCATATTGATGCCTGCCTTGGTAGAGCCGATGTTAACAGAGGAGCAAACATGCTCCGTGCGGGAGAGCGCCTCCGGGATGCTGCGGATGAGCGCTTCATCTCCCGCCGCAAAGCCCTTTTGCACCAGCGCCGAATAGTCGCCGATAAAAATTGACGCCAACCGTCTGCGCAGCGCGTTCAAGCGTGAGAGCGTATTCAACCGGATCTCCCCCGCTCGCTCCGCAGATCATCGCAATCGGGGTGACGGAAATACGCTTGTTGATGATCGGGATGCCGAACTCCCGCTCGATCTCCTCACCCGTGCGCACAAGGCGCTCCGCCCGGCGCGTGATTTTCTCATAAATGCGGCCGCAGGCCTTTTGAATACAGAATCGCAGCAATCGAGCAGCGAGATGCCCATGGTGATGGTGCGGATATCGAGATTCTCCTCCTGGATCATCGTGATGGTCTCCAGGATATCCCTTGTGTTAATCATATGTAAAAGCCATTCCTTCCTGCATTCAAATGCGGTGCATGGAGTTAAAAATATCCTCATGCATAACGTGGATTGAAAGATTCATCTCGTTGCCCATCGTCTCCAGTTTTTCTGCAAACGCGGTAAAGGGCACGGCGCAATGGCTCACATCCACCAGCATCATCATGCAGAACATCTCTTGCAGGATCGATTGGGAAACCTCTATGATGTTGACCTGATTTTTAGCGCATTGATCGGATACGCTCGAAAGGATGCCGACCATATCTTTGCCGACAACGGTAATCACTGCTCGCATGAATAAACCTCCGTAAAGCTTCAGAATTTGCATGAGGATACGGCCCGCATGAAGCAGGCGACTCCCGCATATTGATTGTTATTCTACCATAGATGCGGATCATTGAACAGGGGCAGAGCCATCCCCTGGAAAAAATTTTTAGCCAACTACTGTTACATGGCGTCGAAATGTGGTATATTGAATGAAAATACTGCATTGATTTCTGCAAACTTTGTAAGTCGTTCCATCTCCGGCTGCTAGCTACGGCATAAGAAGGATGCGGAAAAGCCCAAACTCTGGGCAAAAGGGGGCTTTTAATCTTGACAGAATATAAAAAACGCATGGATATGCATACGCACACGGATAACTCGCCGGACGGCAACCACTCCACGATGTACCTTTGCGAATGCGCGGAGCAAACCGGCCTGCGGGCCATCGCCTTTACAGACCACTGCGAAGTGGACGCCTATTATAAAGACCACTACGACCGCGCCGCCTTTCAGGCATACTTTGAGGTGGTGAAAGCGCGCTCCGTTTTCCGAGGCCGACTGATCGTCGCTGCCGGAATTGAGCTCGGCCAGCCGGCTTATGATCCGGCCCTGGCGGAGCAGATCCTCTCAAAATTCGATTACGATGTTGTTATCGGCTCCGTGCACAACCTGCGGGACCGCAAGGATTTTTACTTCATGGAATATGACGGCTTCACAGACAGCGACCTGGACGCGATGGTGGAAGAATACCTAAAGGAACTACTCACTATGGTGCAATGGGGTGGTTTTGATATTTTGGCGCACCTGACCTACCCCCTGCGCTACATGGTCGGTGAAAACCACCGCAATATTGACCTCAACCGCCACAGCGACCTGATCGATGAGATCCTGCGCCAGGCGGCCCGGTCCGGCAAGGCGCTTGAAATTAACACCTCCGGCCTGCGCCAGCCATTGGGGGAAACGCTGCCCACGCTGCCATACGTCCGCCGCTTCCGTGAATTTGGGGGCGAATATGTAACCGTAGGGTCAGACGCACACTATGCGGAAGATCTCGGCAAAGGGGTAAACGAAGGCATGAAGGTCGCACAGGAGGCAGGGTTTTCACACGTTACCCTCTTCCAGGGCCGCACGCCGCTGCCGATTCCTATTGAATAAGCCGCGTGCGCGCCTTTGCATCCTTGAGGATCGCCCTCTGTCCCCTGTTGAGTCTTAGCATTGATATAAATAAGGGAGGAAAACGAATATGAACTATCAAAACCTGCTCAATTCCAAAATTAAGGAGATTAAGCCCTCTGGCATCCGCCGCTTTTTCGATATTGTGGCAGAGATGGATGATGTGATCTCCCTCGGCGTTGGCGAGCCGGATTTCCCCACGCCGTCCCATATCCGCGACGTAGGCATCCAATCCCTGATGGATGGGCACACGAAATACACCTCCAACGCAGGCTTGATGGAGCTGCGCAAGGCGGTGGCTGCCTATTATGAGCGCCGTTTCCATGTAGCTTATGACGGATCAAAACAGGCGATCATCACCGTAGGCGGATCTGAGGCGCTTGATTTATGCTTCCGCGTGTTGATCGAGCCCGGCGACGAGGTGCTGGTGCCGGAGCCATCCTTTGTTTGCTACGCGCCGCTGACGACGATCAGCGACGGCGTGCCAGTGCCGATTGTCACCAAGCAGAGGATCAATTTCGCCTGACGCCGGAGGCGCTGAAGGCCGCCATCACCCCAAAGACGAAGCTGCTCGTTTTGCCCTATCCCAATAACCCTACCGGCGCGATCATGCGGCGTGAGGATTTGGAGGGGATTGCGGCAGTGCTGCGCGGGACGGATATCATCGTCATCTCCGACGAAATCTATGGCGAACTTACATACGGCGGCGAGCAGCACGTTCCATTGCGGAAATCGACGGCATGCAGGAGCGCACCATCATCGTCAGCGGTTTTTCCAAGGCCTTCTCCATGACCGGCTGGCGGCTCGGCTATGCGCTCGGCCCGGCTGATATCATCGCGGCAATTACAAAAATGCATCAATACGGCATTATGAGCGCGCCAACTACCGCGCAGTATGCGGCAATTGAGGCGATGGAAAACGGCGACAGGGATGTGGCGGAAATGCGCGCGGTTTACGATATGCGCCGCCGCCTCGTTGTAGACGGCTTCAACAAGCTGGGGCTTACCTGCTTTGAGCCGGAGGGGGCATTCTACTGCTTCCCCTGCATCCGTACAAGCGGCCTGACCTCCGACGATTTCGCCCAGAAGCTGCTCGACAGTCAAAAGGTTGCCGTTGTGCCAGGCAATGCATTCGGTGATTGCGGCGAAGGCTTCATCCGCGTATCCTACTGCTACTCGACCGAGCACCTGGAAGAAGCGCTGCGCAGAATCGGCGCATTTCTGGAAGAACTGAAAAAATAGTTGAGTTGATCGAACAAGCCAATGGAAAAGGGGCTGTTGCAAAATGCAAGGCATTTTGCAAACAGCCCCTTTTAAAAACGTTTTTGCCTCCACGCAGGCAAATTTCGGGCTTTACGCGCCCGAAGCCATGATTTGTCTCATGGCGAGTTTCCTCAATGAGCGTTTTCTGAGATCAGGGGATGCGAAGCACATCGCCCACATAAATCAGATCGGGATTTTTCAGTCGGTTAAGCCTCACAAGCGCAGGCACCGTTGTGCCAAATCGCTGGGCAATCTCCCAGAGCGTATCGCCCCGGCGGACGGTATAGGTTTTATCCGCAGCAGGCTTTATCACGCGTACACGCAGTTTCTCCCCCACATAAATCAGGTTTGGATTTTTTAGATCATTGATTGCGACAATGCTCGTGACCGTCGTGCCGAATTGCCGGGCAATGGAAGTCAGCGTGTCGCCGCGCCGCACCGTGTAGGTGGTTATAGTTACCCCCGGCTCCTCCCGGAGCGGCACACGTACACGGATTATTTCACCGGCATAGATCAGGTTCGGGTTTTGCAGCCGGTTAAGCCTCAAAAGGTCGGCAACAGTCGTGTGGTAGCGCCGTGCGATCCCCCAGAGGGTGTCTCCGGGGCGAACGGTAACGAGAGCAATTTTGGTATGCTTTTCCGGCGCAGGCTGCGGCGGCTTGGGTGCGGCAGAAGCCTCCCGCAAAAAAATATCTGTGGTAAACCGATTTAAATCCACATTTCCTCGAATCCCAGCGACTCGGCCGGTCGAAGAATATTGAAAGCCAACCCAACTGCTCCACTTTCCGTTGTCCTCAGGTGTTTCAACACCGTATTGCGCCACCCAGAGCGGATATGCTTCCGCCAGACGCCGGTCAAAAACAACACGCGCGTTATAAGCGTCGCTATAAAGCACAAGCTCCTTTCCAGTTATGCGGCTAAGCTCTTGCAGGAAAGCCAAGGAGATCTCATTGATCTGTGCAATTGAAAGGCCATCCAAATATTCAAAATCCATTGCCAGCCTGCAATCCGGTTGTGTGCCCGCAATTGTGGAGGCAAAAAATGCGCCTCCTGCTTTGCTTGCGCTACGGTGCGGGCCGTTACATAATGATAAAAGCCCACTTTCAGGCCTTGCGCCTTTGCGCCCTCATAATCCTGCGGAAATAAGGGTCTGTATAATCGCTGCCAAGACTAGAGCGAATATAGACACCTGTATGCCGCTTTGCCTCACGCGGGAAAAATCAATTGACCCCCTGCCCATTCGCTCACATCAATTCCCCGATAAAGCTCCGAGCCGGATGGCGGAAGCGCAAAAGCCATCATGCTCAAAAAGGAAAACAGCAAAACAGCGCTCATCAGAGCACAGAACGCTCTGTAACATTTTTTCCCCATACCATTCCTCCGTTTGGGGCCAAATTTCAATTGGAGAGATCACAGACAGCCCCTCGCGGTATCCTATGCGGCACATCTTATTTCTGTTCAAAAAAACAGCCGCAAAATGATTTGCATTTTTGCGGCTGTTTTTTTAAAAAATTCTTTTTACATCTCAGGATAAACTTTATCACGTTTTTTCCGTTTCAACACGATTCTGCAAAAATCTCCATACAGAATCATTTACTCATTGAGCTCCTGCTGGATTTTTTCCTTCCGCTTGCCCGTATAGTCGTTAAAAAACATCGGAATCATCGTGAGCGCAAAGCCGATGGCTGGTAAAACCGTTACCATAAAGAGTAGCCGTTTGAGCGTATCGGGCGACTGCGTTGCCAAAATCTGTTTGCCCATTGCATCGAGCTGAGTTGGATCCGGCTCAATATATCCGCCCCGATCCAATACGATGCCAGTCGCTACACCCGCGATACCCGCCGTCACCTTGCTCAGGAAGGTTTGAAACGCGAAGCAGACGCCTTCAGAGCGTTTGCCGGTTTTCCATTCGATATAATCCACGCTATCTGCAATCAGCGCATAGGTAATCACATTATAAATGCCGAGCGGGAAACCCATGAAGAACAGACATACCCACAAAAGATAAAGATTCACATGCTCCACGTTGCCTACGAAGATCAAGTAGCAGGCCATATGCGCTACCACGCCGAAAAGCGAGGAGCCGATATAAATCTGCTTGAGGGAAAACTTTTTACGCAGCAATGGAAACACCGCCATGGCCGGCACCATACCCACGCCGATTGCGACGGTTAGCGTGGTCAGCACCGTCCCCTTTGGAATAAAGCCATTGTTGCCGTTTTGCAGGATCAGATAGTTGCTGATATATCGGCGGAGATGTTGGCGATGACCATCGTGGAGCCAAGAACAGCGGCCATGATGACGATTAGTAACAGTTTATTTTTTGCCACCATCTGAATGGATTCTTTCAGAGACGGCGTTTTTTCGCTCTGCTCCACACGCTCCTTGGTGTTAAAAAACGCAAGGCTGGAAAGCGCCGCGCCCAGAAGAGCGAAGATCACAGCGCCTACTAGATAGCCGTTTTTCAGGCCCAGCGTGCTGTTGCGCAGCACCGGGATCAGCAGCGAGGGCAGAATACCGCCAAACGTGCTGCCCAGCGCGCCGTGGAGAGAAACGAGGTGCGCTCCTGCTCATTTGGGGTGATCACAGCGCTCAGGCCCCAGAAGGGAACATCCTGAATGGTGAACATAACGCCCCAAAGGATGTATGTAACCGCCGCATAAGCGATCTTTGCCCCGCTGGAGGCAAATCCCGGCGCCCAAAACAGCAAGATTGTTGTGATCGCAATCGGAATTGGCGAAAAAAGCAGGTAGGGGCGCATCTTGCCCCATTTGGTGCGCGTCCGGTCAACGATCATACCCATAATCGGATCGTTTGCAGCGTCAAAAATACGGCCTGCCAAAATGATGGTGCTCGCGGTCACACCTGCATTTTTCATGCCTGGAAAACAACGTCCACAAGAAACACCATATAAAACATCGTCATAATGGTGTAAATTCCGCTGCGGCCGAACGCCGCCACAGTAAAGGACAGCTTTTCCTTCCGCGAGAGATATTTTGTTTCCACTTTCAACCAACCCTTTCTTCTCTCCAATGGTATATTCTACTTATTCCTGCTCCGGTAACGCGGGGAGAATCACGGGTTTTTCTCCCCCGCACGCTCCATTTCACGCAAAAGCAGCTTCTTCATCTTTTGCCGTACAAAAGCATAGGAGCGATCCTTAATAAGATTATTTTTTTCGATCGGATCCTTGGTCAAATCATAGAGGTAATCCTCAAAATACACCGGGGAACGATGGATCGTATAGCCTGTGGGGGCGAGTGCACGAACAGAATATTTATATTGCTTTGTGCGAATTGCCCGGCCGCACTGGCTTTCGCTGATTTGGATAAACACGCAGTCGCGCTCCGGCTCCTCCCCTGCCAGCTCACGGACTAGGGAATGGCCCATATAGCTCTTCGGAATTGGAATCCCGGCAAGATCCAACATGGTAGGAGGCAAATCGATCAGGCTGACGAGCCGCTCCTCCTTCTTGCCTCCTTGGAATGGACCGCCGCGGATAATCAGCGGCGTGTGGGTGGCAGAATCATGGCAGCTACGTTTATACTCCAAATTTCTCGTTTTAAGTGGGAGCCATGGTCGCTGGTGTAGATGAGGATGGTGTTTTCATACAGGCCCTTCTCCTTGAGCTTTGCCACCAGCCTGCCCACGTTTTCATCCAACCGGTTGATTGCCGCCATATAATCCGGGTACATTTTCTCATAATCGCCCTCTAAAAAGGACAGATCCGGCGGGATCGGGTAATCCCGAAATTTCTCTACCGTTTCCTTCGGCCCCTCATAGCAGTGGCGGTCGTTCTGATGATGCGGCTCCAACTGGGAGATGAAGAGGAAAAACGGATCGTCCGAGGTTTTTTGATCGAGATACTCCAGCGCGAAGTCATTGATGCAGTCCGCACGGTAACCCTTAAAATCAATCTGATTGCCCTCTGCATCAAACACATATCCATCATAACCGTGGACGGTAAATTCAGATCCACACGTCCGCCGCGCGCCACCAGTTTTTGTAGCCGCCCTGGCGCTCTTTCGGGATCGCTGTTTTTTCGCAGTGGAAACCGACGTTTGGCAGCCGGTCGGAGGCAAGATGCCATTTGCCAACATACGCCGTTTCATACCCTGCTTCATTGAAATATTCCGCCATCGGACGGATTGTTTGGGGCAGGGGCACGCCATTCCAATAGCAGCCGCACTGCGTCGCATACATGCCCGTTTGCAGACAAGCACGCGCCGGGCCGCAGACAGGCTGGCAGGTATAGGAGTTTTCAAACTGAATTCCCTCCCGCGCAAGCTGCATCAAATTAGGAGTGGCCTCCTCATTGACGGTATCCCAACGCTGTTGGTCGCTGAAATAAAAGATAATGTTCGGCCTCATGTGAATGATTCATCCTTTCGCACTTACTTTAGAATAGCTCACGTATCTTTCAATCGATTCAAACGGGTCGCAAAATCAAACCAATGTGACCAAAGCGGTGATCGCATTATAAAGCGCCAAGCAGGCGACTGCCGAAACGGCGACCACAAAAACGCTCTGAATAGAGGACTCCTTACATCTCCGATTGAGCACCGAGCCGATGAATCCGCCCGCAACAGCGCACGGAATTACAATCAGCAAAAATTTTCAAATCGTAGCCCTGGAAGCCTGTTGTCACTCCGGTGGTTATCAAATTGGAACACTGTGAAAAAAAGATCACCGCAACAGAATAGACCGCCGCGTCCTTCATGGAGAAGGAAAAAAAGAGCGTTAAAAACGCTACATTGATCGGCCCGCCGCCAATGCCCAAAAAAGAGGCGGCCGTGCCCAATAGGAAACCCGCAAACAAAATTGCAAGTGGATTCGTCACATGGAAGGTGCGGTGCTTTATCACCACAGAGAGGATCACACAAGCCAAAAAAAACGCCAAAATGGCAGACTGGACTCCCTTGACCAACTCCGGCCTTCCAGAGACCTGCATCGCCTGAGCAAACAGCGTATTGCCGCAAATTCCCCCAGCCACGGAGCCCGCCGCCACTAACAGGACGATGAATGGCTTGATCGGCGTTTTATTCCGAATATGCTTTGCCATCGACGTGATAGACATAGCAAACACCGCACAGGAGGAAATAAAACTGATCTGCTCCAATGGATGCGCCGATGACATCCAGAACCGGCTTAATCACCACACCGCCGCCAAGGCCGACAAATGCTCCCAAGAAGGTGGCGATACACACCACAATACCATAAAGCAATGCCACCACAGAAATCACCCCATATTAATTTATTTTAACAGATTTCACAAAAAGCGCAAGGCGTAATTCGAAAATTGCTGCAAATATGAAAAAGCGCGGCCACACAAAATGACCACGCTTTTTTGTTTGAAATGAAACGCTTTATTCCTCTGCAATCTGCACGCCGCCGACAGGGCGAACGGACAGCACATAGCAGGTGTTCACGCCGAAAATACGCTCCATTTCCGCCTGGTATTCCGCTAGGCAATCATTGGGAACAAAGGCTTGAATCGTCCCAGCGAAACCGCCGCCATGCACGCGCATGCCCCTTTCCCACGCAGCATCTGCTCTGTGAGTTGCAAAGCGAGCGCAATCGGCTGCTCCTTCGGAAGCCTGGGCGTATACACATTCTGGTTATACATGAAGGAGGACTGCCCGCTCTCAATCACCTTTTCCTTAAACGTTTCAAAATCGCCGGAGCGCAGAGCCTCTACTTCCTCAATCACCCGCTTATTCTCACAATAGAAGTGCAGCGCGCGCAGAATGCGCGGTCGCCCACGCGGTTACGAAGCGTGGGGATCCCCTGCCGAAAGGTTTCTTCCTCGACCTCGCGCAAAACCGGCTTTTGAAACTCTGCCGCTACAGCCTCCATCTCCCCGCGAACAGCCGCGTATTCCTCGGTTAAATCAGAATGGTTTCCGCCGGTATCGACAATGCACAGCGAGTGCCCGCAGGAGGCAAAGTCAAAATCGACCTTCTCGATCACCGGCGCGGATGGTCCTTAAAATCAATCATCACAAAGCCGCTGACAGAGCTTGCCATCTGATCGAGCAGCCCGCAGGCTTGCCAAAATAGACGTTTTCCGCATACTGTGCAATCTGCGCAATTTCCACAGGGTCAATCTTCCCATCGTTGAATAAGTAATTGAGGATCGTACCCAGCAGCACCTCAACGCCGCCGAAGAAGATAGGCCGGAGCCGCTGAGCACGCGAGAGGCCGTTGTTGCATCAAAGCCGCCGATGCGGTAACCGAGCTGTTGGAAGCGCGCGCACACGCCGCGCACCAAGCGGCGGAATGCCCTGTTTCTTTCTCCTGGACGCTCAGATCAGATAAATCTACTACATCCATGCGGTAGCCTGCCGACTTCACCCGCACGGTATGATCCGTATTTTTAGAGGCAACCGCAATTGCATCCAGGTCAATGCCTGCCGCCAACACACGGCCATGGTTATGATCGGTGTGATTGCCGGCCAATCTCCCTGTGCGGGCCGGGGGCGCGTGTACTAAACCGCCGATCCGATCCGCCCCAAAGAGATTGATGAAGCTGTCGATTACATCTGCATAGCGCTTACGCTGCTGAGCGAGGCAGTCATCGTATAAATATACCTCCTTCAGAACGCTATCGTACCCGCCGCTGAGCAGGGTTTCTTTTAACGTTTTCATATCGGCCATCTGCGAATCTACTCCCTTTTGTAAAAATGATGATGAAAAGGCTATATCTTTGTGCCACCCTTCCCACCGCGCTTGCGCCTTTGCTCAATCAGCTCCAGCGACCAATTCAGCAGCAGAATGGAAAGACCGGACAACACCAACAGGACCACGATCGGCAGGATAAAGCTCCACGAAAGCGGATCATACACATTGCGCCCGATGAAAGAATAGGAAAGCAGCTTCGGTGCAAATCCCGCGAGGGAAATCAAAATATATTTCCAGTACGTATATTCCATAGAGCCATAAAGCTGGCTAATCGTATTAATTGGAAAGCTCGGCACAAGCCGAAAAACAAACAGGAGCACCGGGCTGAGCGCTCCTTTGGCCTCCAAAATCTCACGCACGGAAGGGTAACGCCGGAGCACCTTTTGAATATTGGAAGGGCCGATGTGCATCCCTGCCAGATACCTTGCGGACATCAAAATGACAACTCCACCAAGATTGAGCACGAATGCGACGGGAACGGAAAACACCATGCCGGAGATCACGCCGATCGCCGACACAGGGATTACCGGAATCCATGCCTTAACCAGAAAGAGCAGCTCAATGACAAAAGGGATTAGCCATCGGTAAGGGATTGAGGCGACCGCCCGCTCGAACTCCACCAGAGTGAATTGAAACTGTTCATACCATTTCTGGATTGAGGGAATTTGCATCAGCAGCGTAAGGATCACCAGCACAGCCGCCGCGATCAGGAGCAGATATGCGCTCAGATTCAGCAGTTTACGCCGGGTAAACTCTTTGGTTTTCAAGCAATCGCTCCTCCTTAGCCGCAATTCATTTGCAAGGAATGGTATTCGGATAGACAAAAACGACCGTGGGCAGGCACGTGGCAGGGCCGATCCGTTCTGTGAAGTCTATTTTATAGCATATTACCGCTAAGGTCAACCTGCTTGCATCCGCTTTTTTAGGCGCCCAATCCGTTCTTAAACTCTTCTCCAAAGCCGAAAAGTACCATATCCCTTGCAAGAATATGCGCTCCATCCGCCGAAAATAGCGGATTGTCCTCCTCCCTGCCCGAAAAAAAACTTCTTACAGCTGTAAATGTGATACAATAGCATCAAACGGGTCGCAAAGTTTCAAGCTTGAAACTTGGATGCATTAGAAATGCCTGTCGGCGCAAATCGCTCCTGCCGCAAATCGGCAACGCCATTTTTTGCAGAGGCTGGCTTTGTGCGTACAGTTTGCGGGCTAAAGATATATCACCAGCCTGCTTTCTATAGACAACAAATGGAGGTGTTCAGCTTGACATCAGTAAAACGGGCGGTTGTTTTCAGCGGCGGCGGCGCAAAAGGCGGATACCAAATCGGTGCGTGGAAGGCACTGCGTGAAATCGGCTTTGAGCCTGATCTTGTAACCGGCACCTCCGTAGGTGCGCTCAACGGCGCGCTCATGGCGCTCGGCAAATATGAGGACGCACGTTCCATTTGGGAGAACATGAGCATGAACCGGGTCTTCTCACAGTTTGTGGAGGATACACAGGCGCAGAATTTACCGCCAGAAACGCTCTTCAAACGCCTGGCCAGAGAGGTACTGCGCAACGGCGGAGCGATATTTCGCCATTGCAAGAGCTTGTGAAATCTCTTATGGATGAGGATGCACTGCGGCACTCCCCCATCCGCTTTGGCCTTGTAACCACACGCTTTTCTCCGATCAAAGCGGTTGAACTTTTCATTGAGGAAATCCCGGAGGGGGAAGCGGCGGATTATGTGCTGGCGAGCGCGGCCTGCTTCCCATTTATGAAATCCTATCAAATTGGCAACGTCAAATTTGTAGACGGTGGTTATTCCGATAATATGCCCGTCCAGATGGCGGTCAACGCAGGGGCTACGGAGGTTGCCGTGGTAGATATCAGCGGCGGGCTATCCCACCAGCCAACGCTGCGGGATGACCGCGCACTGATCCATTATATCCATAACAAACGCCCCTTCAACAATGGTCAGCCCGGCGCGATGCTTCTGTTTGACCAGGAGATCTCCCGGCAGAATATGCGGCAGGGCTATCTGGATACCTGCAAATGCTTTGGCCTGCTAGATGGCTCCTACTACTCCTTTCAAAAAAATGAAAAATATCAGACCAGAGCGCAGGAGATCCTTTGCCATCGCAAATTCTCCCAGCTATTTTCCGCCCTGCCCTCTGCCGCCCGTTTTGAGCGCTCAGGGCGGCAAAACGTGATCTCACATCTGGAAAAACAGAGGAAGGCCCCTTCCTATACCGAGCCGACGTGCTCTCCTGTGCGGAATGTGCGGCGGAGATTTTTGGGCTTGATCCGCGTGAAATTTACACCTTTGCCGGGATGACAAAACAGGTGATTGATCTCGTCCACGCCAGCCTGATGGAGGAGCATGCGGACGAAATCCGCAATTTTGGCCGGGTGCTTGACCGCGGCCTCAGCTTGGAGCTGCTCAAAACGGCTATCACAGGATGGGATAAACGGCTTTTGACCGTTTATGCCATGCAGATTTTGCTGGAGGGCCGAATCAGCGAGCAACAGCGGCTGCGTATCTGGCTGATCGCGACACTGATGCCGGATGTGTTCTGCGCCGCGCTGTTCTGCTGGGTTTCTATCACCTTCGAACAGGAAAAAGGAAGAATTGGTACCGCATTTCTATAAAACCAAGCACAAGGTGCTACGATCGATTACCCCATCAAATCACGTGCGGATCAACAATCTACTGCAATAAAAAACCGCCTTGCCGTAAAAACAGCGAGGCGGTTTTGATTTTTACTGTAGTGTTCTTTTTTACTTAATAAAAAACAGCAGCAGCGTGCCTGCAAGGGCAATGATGAAAAAAGCAATGGAAATATACTTTGTCCACTTTGCGAGCTTTGCTTCAATCGTGCGGCCTTATTCTTGCCAAAGACGTTTCCGCACCACCTGCAAATTGCACCAGAGAGGCCGGAAGAACGGCTTTCCTGCAACAGAACTACCACGATAATCAAATAGAAGAGATGATCAACAAAACGCCTAAAATAATCTGAAGTGCGGACATGGAAAAAATCCTCCGTTCATTACTAATTTACCGAATTAGTTTAGCACACGATATCGAAAAAAGCAAGTTCTTTTTACCAAGCGGATTAAAAACTACAAAAAAGAAGGATTTTTTACCGGCAGCGCACGGTGCTATTTCGATACAAATACCAGCAGCCATCCCACCCGCCTCTATTTCGGCGTGCAATAAAAATGCGGTGCAAAAAGAACGCACCCTTTTGCACCGCACGATTTCTTCCTTATTTACTTTTTGTTTGATTGAAAAACATCAAAGCGAAACATTGCGCAACCTCTGCTGCTTTTCACCGAGTGAAACATTACCCGCCGCCATCGCTTTTCTACTAATTATATTACCGTAAAACGATCTGTTTTGGAATGACTCAGGCCAATTGCTAAATATCAATTCCTTATTTTCTTTCAATCAGGAATTTGTTTTCTGGCTTCTTTTCTTCCACCTTCCTGATCCCGGCCGGAATGATCGCCTTGCCGGATCAACTCCAATTTTTTGTGGAAGAAATTTCCCTTTTACCTGAAAGAATATACGCGAAAAAGGCCTGCTCTTCTTTCCCTCGTTAATTTAGATGGATGCTGCGAGAACCTGGCGGCGGGCAACGAACGAGCCCGGTTGATCTTCACTGTACATTGGAACCGCCTCCCCTCTTGAATTAGCGCCTGCAATACTGGCCCGGCGCCCGCAGATCGAAACCTCATCGATCTTTACTATATCTTTCGATTTCCTTTCTGCATCTTCATTATAGCACATCATTTGGGATTGTCAACACTTTTTTTAATAATCTTGTGTTTTTTTTATCGTTTTATCACATCTATTTTTTTTCGCCCTCTATCGCCATTTTTTCGCATCCTCCATACCGCCGCAAAAGATTTCCTGCGTGCGGTATGCGAAAAACCTGTTGACGAACTGCATACAAAACGCTACAATGGTAATACAAAATAAAAGAAAGGCGTGGGCCATTCGAATGGATGATTCATACAGCCCTAACATTTTGACCGTGACCGATGACGACGGCACAGAGCATGTTTTTGAAGAGCTCGACCGGATTGAAACCGATACAGACCGTTATATTGCTCTGATGCCCTCCTATGAAGATTCTGAGGAGCTGTTGGAAAACGACGGTGAGCTGATTATTGTTAAGGTCCGTGAGGAAGGCGGAGAAACCTTTCTCTACCCGATTGAGGACGACGCCGAATTTGCGGAGATTGCACGCGTTTTTGAAGACCGCCTGCAAGATCTTTTTGAAATCGATTTAGAGGATGAAGAGTAGCGACCCGCTCCGCATCACATCGCTTTTGAAAAAGAGCATTCTTCCCTGCCCTGTTCGATCACTACGGCTATTATAACCCAACACATTCTAATAGAGAGCTTTGCTCCGCCGGCAGATTGCAGACCTCCCGGCCTCTGGCTGGAAGAAGGGAGCGAGAAACCGGAGGGCAGGCACTCACCTGCTTTTTGAGGCAGGTTATTAATCGCCGTTCCCGGCATGGCGGGGATTCTATAGCTGGCATGCCCTTCAGTCACAGGATGATTGAAGGGCTTTTGATTGTTTGGATTTTAACCCGTTCGACAGATCTCATTTGACAAATACCGAGCATTCGTATAATCTAATAAAGATACCCTTGTAAAACAGGAGTTTGCGGAGGTGAGGACATGTTCGGATTAGGCGTGGGGATCGATTTGGGAACCAGCTCTGTTATGATCTATGTAGAGGGCCGCGGCATCGTCCTGACGGAGCCTCCGTCATTGCCTGCAACACCCGGGGCGGCGAAATGATTGCGGTAGGCGAGCCCGCCTACCGGATGATTGGCCGCAATCCAGAATCCATTTCCGTCATTCGGCCTTTGAAGGACGGTGTTGTTTCCGATTTCCCCATGACAGAAAAAATGTTGCAGCACTACATTCAAAAAATTTTGTGGAAACCGGATTTTCAAGCCGCATGTGATCGTTTGCATGCCAAGCTCCGTGACCAATCTGGAAAAAAGGACGATCCTTGATGTGGCTACGGCCTCCGGCGCAGGCATGGCCTGCCTGATCGAAGAGCCGCTCGCAGCAGCCATTGGCGCCGGTATTGATATCCACCACCCTTATGGCACGATGATCGTCGATATGGGCGGCGGTACCACCGATATTGCGGTGATCACAATGGGAAGCATTGCGATATCCGGCTCTGTCCGGATTGCGGGCAATGAGTTTGATGAAGCAATCATGCGCTATGTAAAAACCTATAAAAATGTGACCATTGGCGAGCGGACGGCCGAGGAAATCAAAAAGCAAATCGGCTGTGCTATATCCGGGAGGAAGAAGTGGCGATGATTGCCAAGGGCAAGAACTATATCACCGGCATGCGGAGAGCTTTGAAATCTCCTCCACAGAGGTATATGAAGCAATCTGCGATCTGCTGGATGATTTATTTGAGGCTGTGCGCAGCATTTTGGAGGTTACGCCGCCGGAGCTTGTGAGCGATATTGCAACGCAGGGCATTATCCTAACCGGCGGTGGAGCACTGCTCTACGGAATGGATACAATGGTGCAAAAGCGCACGGGGATCCGCGCCCGCGTGGCAGATGACCCGCTCCACTGTGTGGTGAAGCACTGGCGCCGCATTGAAGGATATGAATGTTTTGGCGGACAACGGTTACATTTTCAAATCGCGTGAGGAAATCGTAGGTATAAAAGACTAAAGGGAAAAATACAGCCGGCCATTCCAAATAGAATGGCCGGCTCAGTTTTTCATTCGATAGGGTTTGCTTTTTTACACGCCGCACAGCGGAGCAAACCTGCCGCGGCCTCAAAGCAAACCAGAACAGGTGAGCACAACATAAGCGGCATATGTAAACAAAAGCACAATGCCCTGCGAGCGGCGGAATTTTTTGGAGATCAAAGCCGGGATCACAGCAATGCAGCCCACCAGCAGGCAGGATGGAAGATCCATCATGGCAACCTGGCGGGGAAACCGGAAGCCCGCCGCCATAAATCATGGCGGAAATCGGAAGGATCAGCGTCAGATCGATAATATTGGCGCCGATGATATTGCCCACGGAGAGGGAGGCCTGTTTTTTTGCAATTGCGGTAATGGTCGTTACCAGCTCCGGGAGCGATGTGCCGATTGCAATGATCGTAACGCCGATAATCCGCTCGGGCACACCGATAAAACGGGCAAGCTCGCTGCGTTATCAATAAGGAGCTGTGCACCTAAAACGATGCCGACCGTACCGGCGATAAATTTGACAATATTGAGGGCAATCTCTTTCGCGGCAGGCTTTTGCTTAAGCCCCGCTTCCTCCTCGCGCTCCTCTTCCCGCATGCCGAGCCGTGCTTCGTGGATATTCTCCGCCATGCAATGATAAAGATCGCCAGAAGCAGAATACTGGGAATGAGCGCAAGCTCGCCGCCAGCACCAAAAACCACCAGGAACAGGGCCGCGCCCAGCATCAGGCAGGATTTGAGCATATAATCCCTGCGCTTGATCACGGTAGGCATACAAATCAGCGCAATTGCCATAATCAGGCCAAGGTTTGCCGTTACGCTGCCCACGGCATTGCCGATCGACATATCAACCTTGCCCTGTGCGGCCGCAAAAGCGGAAACCAGCAGCTCCGGCAGCGTTGTTGCAAAGCTCACTACCGTTGCGCCGACGATCAGCTTCGGGATGCCGGAAACCTCCGCCATCCAGGATGCCGCATCCACAAAATAATCCCCGCCCTTGACGATTAAAATAATTCCAACCGCAAACAACAGAATGACCAGAAAATATGCATATTTCTCTTCCTTCCTACGACCAAGCAATCCCTCTAAAACATTCCGTGGAACATATAATAAAAGAACCCACCTAATGGTTCTTTCCTTTCTCATGCCGACGGAACCTCACAGGCTTACAAGCGCCTACCTCCCGATGTGGGGAAGGCCGCTTGCCCCACATGTCTCAATTGGAAGTATTGTAGTCCTTTTTGTCACCTGCGTCAAGCAAAAAATCCCAATACTCTAAAGGGGTGAAAAGGGGCTAACCGCGGAAACGGAAACGTTAACTGCCAGCAGAAGCTTGCCTTTATGGTTCGCTTCTGCGCCGCAATAGACGGTGGAGGAAAATTGTGCTATAATAGCTTCAAACGGGTCGTTTGAAGCATTGAAAAAATGTCTGTCGGCGCAAAACGCTCCTGCCGCAGAAGCGGCAACGCCATTTTTTGCAGAGGTTAGATTTACGCAAATGGCGGAAACGCTTCAAACGGGTCGTAAAGTTTCAACCTTAAAAGCATTAAAAAAATTGCGTTATTATTATAATTCGGAAAAATCGGAAAGGAAGGCGTAGTATGCTCATCAATTTACTGCAAAAAAACCGCAGCTATCGTAGCTATGACGAAGCCTACCACGTTAGCCGCGCAACGCTGGAGGAATTGATCGATTGCACGCGTTACACAGCATCGAGTGTCAATATGCAGCCGCTGAAATATTTTGCCGCCAACGAGCCGGAAACGGTATCGCGTATCCAGCCGCTCACCCATTGGCAGGCAAGCTCAAGGAGCTTCATTTGCCGCGGCAAGGGCACCGGCCCACGGCATTTATTATTATCTGCCAGGATCGTTCTATCAGTGATTCCCCCACGATGTTTCAGCGCGATATTGGCATCGCGGCGCAGACAATCCTGCTCGCCGCTACGGAAAAGGGCCTCGGCGGCTGCATGATCGGCAGCTTTGAAAAGGGCGCGTTAAAAGAATTGCTCCAACTGCCTGCACAAATCGAGCCGATGCTCGCGCTTGCCATCGGCAAGCCGGATGAAACAGTGGCGCTCACCGCGTGGGGCCAGATGGCTCCACTGATTACTACCGGGATGAAAACGACCGGCACCACGTGCCCAAGCGCGCGTTGAACGATATTCTTCTGTGAGGTTATCAAACTTTAAAAGCTTCCTTTTTCGCACTGCGTTTGCTTTTCGAGCATGAAACGCGGTGCGAAAACAAGTTTCATACATTGAATTTTTAGCTGCGCCAAAGCCGCGCAATGATGCAACCAATCGTACGAAAGGAATGGGTATCAGAATGAAAACAGGTTTGGTATTAGAGGGCGGCGGCCTGCGTGGAATTTACACAGTCGGCGTTCTTGACGTATTGATGGAGGAGGAGCTGTTTCCAGATTATGCGGTGGGAGTATCCGCCGGAGCGGCGAATGCTGTTTCCTACCTATCAGGCCAGAAAGGCGCGGCTATCGTGTGAGTACGCAGTATTTGGGAGATAAACGGTACATGAGCTTTCTAACCTGATCCGTAAGCATTCTCTATTCGGCATGGACCTGATTTTTGATGAAATCCCAAATGCATTGGACACGCTCGATTATGAGGCCATCCAGCGCTCCCCAATTGAATTCTATACCGGCGTTACCTCCTGCGAGGATGGACAGGCTCTGTATTTTGGCAAGGAGTATTTGGCCAACAACTGTGACTTGCTCTGTGCATCCGCTTCGATTCCCATCATTTCTCGCCCAGTGGAAATCGACGGTATCCCCTGCGTGGACGGCGGCGTGGCGGACCCGATTCCTGTGCAGAAGGCGCTGGACGATGGATGCGAACAGATCGTTGCCGTGCTGACGCAGCCGCGCGGCTATCGGCAGAGCCCGATGCGTATGCGTCCCGCCTATCATCGGCTACTGCGGCGCTATCCCCGGCTGGTGCAGACGCTGGACCGCCGCCATACCGTTTATAACGCCTGCCTCGCACAGTTGGAACAGCTGGAGCATAATCTGCGCGCCTTTGTCATCGCACCGAGTCGCCCCCTGCCCACAAGCTGGATGAGCAAAGACCCAAGCCGCATGCAGGAAAGCTACGAAATTGGGCGTGAGGATGCATTTCGTGCGCTGCGCAAGGGGCTTGCAAAATCCTTTTAAAAGGGCGCCGTGCTATGGTGTAATGCGTTGATAGAGCGGCAATTCAAATTAGAAATTGACGGAGGTGCTTCCGGATGAAAAAAGGACTTGTGCTCGCCTTTTCTTTGCTTCTGCTCTGTGTTGCAGGGTGCAGCAATCTCAAAAACGTTCCGATTGACGCATACGTTTGGAAAATAACAGTGATTCAAGAAAAAACGAAGATTCAAGAGAATCAAAAAGGCGACGTGATTGCCTGCGCTCCTGAATTCATCTCGTCCTACAAAGGCGCAGCAGAGATTGATTTGACCTGTGAAGCCAAAATGGGAGTTTCACCATTACGGATGCTAGGAGCAATCAAGCTACAAAGGCCAATATCGTTTGGAGGAGAGGAGCCCGGAAGGCACAATTTACGAAATCAAGCTGGGCGAAGCTACGGGCTATGCGGTAACAGGTATAACAACCTATCTGGACAATCACCAAACCCCTACTTTCATCATCAACATCGGCGATTATGTATTAAATTTTCAATCCGTATCCAATGCTGCGGAAAACAATACGATCCATTCGTGAACCGATGCTGTGCATTTGGAATCGGCCTATGTCAGAAAAACCATAATCGTATAGAATCGCGGCTTGATCTGATGATCAGCCGCGACTTCTTTGATTGATTGTCAGACTCGCAGTAAAATACAGGGGATCAACCAAATAAAGAGATATCCTCAAATTTCAGTGACTTGCTAAAGGAATGAATCGTCTATGGCGGAATCCATATGGTTATCCAAACATATAACTCTGATATGATGTTCGACCAAATACCGAAGTGTCTCGATACACTCTAAAAAATTATCACCCAAATCATAAATATTGTTTGCCACGAATACGTCGAATTCTTTTTGGGAAAGCCGGGCAATAATCTTTTTTAATCCGGGCTTGTCCACCGGCGCCTGTTCGAAGCCCTCGTCTACATATATATCCGTTACAATAATTCCAATAGAGTCTAAAAGCGTCCGCATCTGGTTCAGTTTTTGGCTCTTCACATATTCGCTTATAGAAGGTGGTATTTTACTGATTGGCAGATAACAAACAGCCGTTTGATGGCTCTTGTCCATTTTTTCTCCTCCCATCTTCATTCTGATATATCATATGAGAAGGAGGCGTGGGTTATGCCAATTGGGCAAGCCCTATTTTATTGTCTCTTTTGCAATCGGTATATTGTATTGCTTCAATATATCCAGAATTTTGTATGCCTGATTCCTACTTCCCTCCGATGTATGAACGTTGACCCGGACTCCTTGTCAGTATAGCGATAGGAGAGATATTTAAAACCACCCCTTGGGCCACATACAGGGTTACGTCTTTCGCGCTCTTCAGATTCTCAACAAATAATTTCTTCTGGCGGTCCATTTCTTTTAGTACTTCTTCATCAATAATTTCCAACGAATCCCACAGTACATCCAGTGTGGTAATTCCGGGGAAACGGACCGTGACAAACCGGTCGCTTCCTCTGCTCCACATTCCCTGCTGACCGGCAGTGATCCCCTCGGTTCCGGCAACCAATCCTTTTGCATACTGGGTTAAATCAACAGTGAGCTTTACTTCGTGCCTTTTTCAATATCCATGACAAACCTCCTTTTCAATCGCATCCAAACAACGGAGTCCATATTATTTGGTATAAGTATAACAAAAAAGAGGGATTTTGTCATCTGTTTTCACAATAAAGGGGAAGCAATAACGGCAAGGGAGGCATAACAAAAGACCGCCGACAAAAGCCGACGGTCTTTTGTTATGGTGCCGGTGACCGGGGTCGAACCGGTACGGTATCGCTACCACTGGATTTTGAGTCCAGCACGTCTGCCAATTCCATCACACCGGCATGGAAAGCTTTTATATTATAGCGTACTGCGGATTAAAAATCAAGCCCTAAGCTCCCAGTTTTTAAAAAAATAGCATCGTTTCATTCAGCCTACCGCCAGCACGTTGGCAAGGATCGCATCCTCAGCAAAGGTGGCGGCGTTATAGAGCACCAAGATATCCGTGAACCCTTTCCCCTCCATCCATGCGAACAGATCCTCTTTGAAATAGCGCGGGTCCACCAATGTGATCGTTTCAAAGTGCGCGGTGAGGAAAGGCACAAAGGAATGGGCATAGGAGTCCTTCAAGATCAGGAGGTTCCTGCCGTTTTTCACGCTGGTCGTCACCTCTGTGACCGGATGATTTCCACCAAGAAAATAGGAATACTTATCCCTGCCTCCAAAAAGGAAGAGTCGTAGAGTGAATTGAGCTTAATCTTCCCATTTTCCGCCGTGACTTGACAGGGATTTTTTTGCTTCGGCTCAAAGATCTCGAGCTTTTCCGGCTGGATCCAAGGCAGGTTCGCCTTGGAGTAGAGCGTGCCCAGGAAATCGGCGGATACGGTTTTGGCCGTGTAATCCTCCATTTGCAGCGGCGTGAGGCCTACGCTCCGCGCCCACGCCTGAATAGGCGGCAAACGCGCCGTATACCGTCCAATGATGGTCAGTACGGAAGAAAAGCGGCTCTCGATCCGCCTGCTCAAAATAGGCCTGCGTCGGATCGCAGAACGGGATATCCGCGCCGAGCGCCTTTTGCATACGCCGCAAAAGCGCAGCCTGATCCGCTACCGGCGCATAGCTTGGCAAATCCTCTGGGAGCACAGTGGAAGCCGTTGGGGAAAGCAGCACGGAGGGCTTCAGCTCGGGCCACTTGGCCTGTGCGGCCTTCAAAAACGCGGCAACTGCCCGGCAGTTTTTCTCCTCGCGCACCGTGTTTGCAGCGGAGGGCACTTCGAATAGGCGATCGTTTTTTCCAAAATAGACCCGGCTGTTATCCGGCCGCAGCAGCGCCATCTGGACGCTGTTTTTAAAGCGACCCATTTCTCCCGCAAAGGAAACTGATCGCTTGAATACAGGTCAAACGATTTGGCAAATTCGCCGGAAACAAGCCGGTCAACAGAAAGCGACGGGAAGGATTGCAGATAGCGGTTTTCGCTCTCAGAGTAGGAACGGGAGGGCGTGAAAAGATTCCACGCAACCAATGCGCCCATCCCGATGACAAAAAAGAGGGACAGCCATTTCGCCCGGCTGATCTTCATGGTTGTGACCATCCTTCTCATTAAAAACGGAAATACAGAAACGGATTATAGGAGGCGTCCACCAGGAAGGCGATGGATAGCACCATTCCCGCTGCCACTAAGCAGGTTTCCATCGCGCCCAACGGGATCGGGTGAGCGGAAAGTCTGCCCTCCAAACGGCGCCAAAGCTCCTTCGGCAGCGGCGTGCTCCCCACCGCCGCAATCAGCAGCAGCGCGATATTCGTATAGAGCAGATAGACGCTCCCCCATCCCATATCGGCTGGCCATAGCCGCCAAACAGGCGCGGATGTAGGCAATCCCATTCCCCAGCGAATCAAAGGAGAAGATCGCCCAGCCGAGCATGACAAGCAGCATTGTATAAACATGCTGGAAAAACGCAGGCAATTTTTTAAGGAAGCGGAGCAGAAAAAGCTTCTCCACAATCAGCAGAACGCCGAAATACAGGCCCCAGGCCACAAAATTCCAGCTTGCCCCATGCCAAAAGCCTGTGAGCAGCCATACGATCAGGATGTTGCGGATCTGCTTTGGAAAGCCCTTGCGGTTACCGCCCAAGGGAATATAGACATACTCCTTGAACCAGCTGCTCAGGGAAATATGCCAACGCCGCCAAAACTCCGTAATGCTTTTCGAGATATAGGGATAATCAAAGTTTTCAAGGAAGTGAAAGCCAAAACATCCGCCCCAGCCGATCGCCATATCCGAATAGCCGGAAAAATCGAAATAAATCTGGAACGTAAAGGCGAATAAGCCAATCCATGCGGTTAAAACCGGAAGTTCCCGAATATCCATCGCGGAAATCTGGCTCCAAACCGCGCCGACCGTATTGGCGATGAGCACCTTTTTGCCAAGGCCCGTTACGAAACGCTTTACACCGCTGGAAAAATCATCAAAATTCTCCCGCCGGTCTGCAAGCTCGCCCACAACCGTGCGCATCCGGACAATCGGCCCGGCGATGAGCTGCGGGAACAGAGAAACATAGGTGCCGAAGGAGATGATATTGCGCTGCACCGGCACATCGCCCCGGTATAAATCGATCAGGTAGGACATGGCCTGGAACGTATAAAAAGAAATACCAATCGGCAACGGAATTTGAAGCGCGGGGATTGCAAGGCCCGTCAGCGCATTGAGATTCTCCACAAAAAAATCGGCATATTTAAAAAAGCCAAGCAGAGCCACGTTGAGCACGACCGCCAGCGCGAGCACCTTTTTCGCCCGGCCCGGCGCCTGCTTTGCCCGCTCCATCCACAGACCTAACAGATAATCCATGCAGATGGAAAAAAGCATCAGGAAAATATAAACCGGCTCACCCCATGCATAGAAAAACAGGCTAAAAAGAAGCAATACAACATTTTTCGCCCTGCGGGGAACGATGAAATAGACCGCCAGCACTGCCGGCAAAAAATAAAACAGAAACAGAAGGCTGCTGAATACCATAGTGGTTCCCCTTTATTGCGTAATTTCAAACTCTTGAATGCCCATATAGCCGGGCGCAACCTCATATTTCGGGAATACGACCACCACATGCCCGGCTTCATTGACATAAAAGCCCTGATCGTCCGAAATCGTTGTAAATGCCAGGTCATCTTCAAAATAGTAAGCGTCCGGATCCGCCTGCATACGCTGCTTCATCTGATCTTTTACGCTCTGGTTGACGATAGCTTTAAAATCGGGCCCGAGCAGATCAAGCAGAGTGAGCTCCTTCCCCGTTTCGAGATCAATGTTGTAGTAAAATTGCTCCTCATAATAGCTGGCATGTGTTTCGGATTTGATCAGCACAAATGAAACAACCGATCCATTATTGCAATGAAGGCGATAGTCAATATTAATCTCCGGCGTGATATACTCTTCTTCTATGCCACCCGTTTCCAGATAGAGCTTTCGGGCCTCTTTGGCCTCATTTTGAAACGTTTGAATCAGCGCGCTGATTCTTGCCTGAATTTCATGATTAATGCGCCGTTCCAGCTCTGTATTACCCGTGTTGGCAAGCTCCGGCTGGCGGACGATCAGAAGCTCGTTCTCCCCCTGCCGCTCGTATTGCGCAACGTCAGCACCTGCGCAAGCCGACCGATCACCGGGATTTCTGAAAGCCCGGAAGCCACCGCAGGGAGGGTGTTGAGCGCGGTCACCAAAAGAACTAGGCAGACGGCCGCAGCACAGGCGGCATAACGCGCAAAGGCCTGGGCATGCCGCGGTTTCCGGCCAGCGGAACGCGCCGCTACTCGAATGGTTTCGCCCAATTCCGGCGGCAACTCAATGGCATCGTAAACAGCTTTTGCATCCCGAATGGATTTCATACGCACGGCCATTCCTTTCTTGCGCCGGACCGCGGATGTGTGCGGTTGTGGCGCAGCCAAAATTTTGGGCAGCCTTTCTGCCCGAAACGTGCAAAAGGCATTTTACCGCCATTATGTAGCGACATTTCATAGCCAAGCTCCTCCCTCATTTTTTTCAGCGCGCGGTACAGGCGAGCTTTTACGGTGTTAAGGTTGGCGCCGGTTGCTGCGCGATCTCCTCCAACTTCAAATCCTCGAAATAGCGCAGGATCACGATGGTTTTAGCTTAGCTCCAAATGATCCACAGCACGATAGACATCCATCTTTTCGCCGAGATCCTCCTGTTGGCTTGGGCGGTCTGGAAACTCATCGAGAAAAACCAGCTTTTTATTCCGCCGCAGATAAGCGAGGCTTTCATTGACCAAAATCCGATAAATCCAGGGCTTTACGGCCTGACGATCGCGCAGGGCATCCGCATGGCTGATCGCCTGCACCACCGTATCCTGCACGATATCCAACGCGGCGTCCCGATTATGGGTATAGGAAAACGCCAGGCGGTACAAGGCCGCCTGGTTTTCATAAATAAAATCCGTGATCAGCGTTTGCTGCTTGCCCAAGGCGGCCGTCCCCCACTCTTCTGTCAGCCGATGAGTTCTTTTACCTTCTTCTGCGCGGCAGAGGAATCATCCGCAATGCAAAGCGCAACGATTTTACCGTTGCGTTCCACCACTGCGTTATTGAGCTTCGTCATCTCAGCGGGTGCATAATCTTCAAACGCTGTTTTCTGCGCCTCTACGCGCTCTTTTGCAGCGGCAAGAAGCCGCTCGGCCGCCGCATCATCCTTTGCTTCAAACACGGCGATTTCCTCCGCTGTTGCGCCGCTGCTCAAATACAGCTTGCCCGATACCACATCATCCGCCGAGATGCCATACGTCCTGTCGCGCAGCTCCTGGGTTGCCTCAGAAAGCTCATCCTGAAAGGTAAGCGCGCTTTTGAGATCGTCGGCCGCTTTCGCGGCGTCCACATTCTTCGTATCCTTCGTGCCGCAGCCGGCCAGCAGCAATGCGACCAGCAGAAGGGAAAAAACTACTTTCAACTGTTTCATCTGATATCGTCCTCTCCAAATATAAAATCCTTATGCGGTATGTGCCCGCAAATAATTGGCCCATTTTTTGCAGTAAGCCATTTTCAAATGCACGCCGTCCACTGCCGCATCGTCAGGCAGAGCGCCGGAGCTGTTTACCACGGCCTGATACACATCGAGATATTTCACACCTTTCTCTGCGCACATCTCTTTAATCAAGCGGTTATAGAGCCTGATGCGATCGTTGGTATAAACGCCCTTATCTGATTTTGCCTTTGATACCGGCAGGATTGACTGCACATAGATTTTGGAGCTCGGTTCAATCTTTTTGATCTCATCGACCAACTTCCCATATCGCTTGATAAACACATCCTCACTCGCCCAGCCAAGCTCGTTGACCCCAAGCATAATATAGATCTTGCCAAATTTATGCTTTTTCAGCGCGTCGATCACAGTCAACTTCTGCCCGCCATCGTTTACCACCTGCTTGGTAAAAACGGTATCCACCATCAAGCCTTTATAGGCATAGAAAGTGGCAGACCCCATCAATCCGGAATTACCAAGCCCCTCTGTGCGGGAATCCCCAATAAAAACCGCATCCTGAAAGAAGCTGTTGTCGGTTTTGGCCGCAGTGCTGCCTCAACCGTGCCCTTTGCTGGTTCCGACGCTTCGTGGCGGGCGGCGTGATCGTGTGATCCTCCGGCAGTGGCACCGTCAACTCCCCTTCCGGCGGAGCGACGGCCAAACCAGTAGGCGGCTGTGTGGAGCTGGATGACAGCGTTTCATCTCCACTGGATCACGCTCTCCCTGAGAGGCAATCGCAGCGGCAATCACGCCTACCAAGCACAGCACGGCGAGCAAAGCCACCAATAAATGATCCTGTTTTTTCTGCGTTGCCTTTCCCTGCTGCGCGAAGCTGCCGTTCACATAAGGTCTACTCATGATCCAAATCCTCTCTTTCTGCTTTTCACTCATTCTAAAGATGAACGGCAGAGTAAAATAGTTGCGGAAAATCGAAAAAAATTTTAGCTGGCTGCACCACTCTCGCCGCAACGCCTACACAGCGGAAAGCATTCGTTGATAAAGCTATGATTTCCAAAAAAAAATCCGTTCACACCAAACGGGCGGAAAATGGAAATATCCAATTTATACCGCTAAAATCACTGGTTCTTATTTTACCGCAATCACTTAAAAAGTCAATCGAAAGATCTGCTCCTGAAGGATAAAAATAGCCGTAATAGACCCGTGGGCACGCGCACACCTACGGTTTGCTAAAAAGCAACGCATTTCGGCTGTTTGTTCTTTTAAGCGTTGCATATCGCCTTGTTTCATTGTGGTTATGACAGTTTCTATTTTGTTTCCGCCCTACTGTGTCACAACAAACGGGCGCCGACAGCGGTAAAGCCGACGCCTATGATTGAAAAGCGTTCCCGGGCGCTTTTTGTCAATAGATCGGGCAACATGCCGTTGACACGCAGAAAAAAGATGGGCGGTAATCGATTTCCCCAGTTGACAAAAACCCCGGAATAGCATTATAATAGCATCTGTTACAGCATGCCGCTGTGGCGAAATCGGCAGACGCAAGGGACTTAAAATCCCTCGGTGGCAACACCGTACCGGTTCAAGTCCGGTCAGCGGCACCATGATTGGGTGACAAAAAAGATGTCACCCAATTTTTTTCAGTATTCATGCGGGTTTGCGGGCTTTTGGAAGCGAAATCCGAAAAACAGTTTTACCGTGGATGTCCAAACAGCAAACCGCAGTAAAATCCGTCACGGCGGGGCTTCCGCCTGATTATTCAGGCCGGAGGCCCCGTTTTTCATTGAGAAATTACCTGACTTATGATATGATTTTATTAAAGAAATAACTTTTTAGAAGGTGTAAATCACAATGTCCCAGGTAACAAAACGGGCGTTGGAGCAGTCCCTCAAAAATCTGCTGCTGAAAAAGCCGCTTACAAAAATCACGGTAGGTGACATTACAGAGGATTGCGGAATCAATCGTATGACTTTTTACTATCACTTTAAAGATATATACGATTTGGTCGAATGGTCGTGCCTTGAAGATGCCAAACGGGCGTTAGAGGAAAAGAAAACCTACGATACATGGCAGCAGGGTTCTTACAAATTTTTAAAGCGGTGCAGGAAAACAAACCGTTTATTCTGAATGTTTACCGTTGTGTTCACCGAGAGCAGGTTGAAAAATATCTGCAGCCGCTGGTGGATCAACTGCTTTTGAATGTTATTAACGAGGAGGCAGCCGGGATAACGGTTCGAGACGAAGATAAGCAGTTTATTGCACAGGTTTATTCTTATATGTTTATCGGGCTGATGCTCGACTGGATCAAGGACGATATGCGCGAAGATCCGCAGCAGATTGTGGAAAAGCTATCTAAGCTGATAAAAGGCTCTGTGTCGGTAGCTCTTTCCAGATTCAAACTCTGATTTTATCATTTTAACGGTTTTGATAAAACTTTTTACATCTTCTAGTCCCGTGATAAGAATTTTGTCACGGGGCTTTTTTTTGTTTATTGTGCCCCTGATGGGAGTAGGTATAATGAAAACAGAAAGAAAAAACAGGAGGTTTTCGTTATGTATTATTCTGCAGGAACTTATGAATCATTTGCCCATCCCGAGAAACCAAAGGATGTAGATAAGAAATCCGCTTACATTATTGGCACGGGGCTGGCCGGGCTGACCGCTGCTTTCTATCTCGTGCGTGACGGACAGATGAAGGGGGAGCATATCCATCTGCTTGAAAAACTCGAGCTTGCCGGCGGCAGCTGCGACGGACGCAAGGATGTGACAAAAGGCTTCTTCATGCGCGGAGGCCGTGAAATGGATAACCACTTCGAGGTCATGTGGGATACCTTCCGGGATGTGCCTTCCATTGAAACACCAGGGGTTTCGGTACTGGACGAGTATTACTGGCTCAATAAGCACGACCCGAACTATTCTCTTTGCCGTGCTACAGTAAACCGCGGCGAAGACGCCCATACAGACAAGAAGTTTTTACTGGATAAAGACTCGGCGATGGCTTTATCCAAGCTGTTCTTAACACAGGAAAAGGATTTGGAAAATAAAAAGATTTCCGATGTGCTTCCCGAATCCTTCTGGAACACAAATTTCTGGCTCTATTGGCAGACGATGTTTGCTTCCAGCGCTGGTCGAGCGCTTTGGAAATGAAGCGTTACCTTTGCCGCTATGTGCATCATATTGACGGCTTGCCGGATTTCAGCGCCTTGCGTTTCACCAAATACAACCAGTATGAGAGTATGATCCTGCCTCTGGTAAAATATCTGGAGAATCACGGCGTGCAAATTGAGTACGGTATGGACGTAAAAAATGTCATAATCCAAACCGAGGGCGATAAGAAAATTGCAAAGCAGATCCTTTATGTAAAAGACGGTAAGGAGCAGAGCATTGACCTGATTGAGGATGATCTCGTATTCATTACCAACGGTTGCTGCACCGATACTTCCTGTTACGGCGACCAGACCCACGCCCCGGACTTGTCTGTCATTCACAACGGCTGCGGCGAATCGTGGGATATGTGGAAGGCCATCGCCGCCCAAGCCGAGCATGGAGAGTTCGGGAATCCGGATGTCTTCTGCAGCAATATCGATGCCACCAACTGGATGAGTGCAACCGTAGCGACATCCAACGAGGAGATCATCCGGCATATTATGAATGTCTGCAAACGCGACCCACGCTCTGGAAAGGTAACGACCGGCGGTATTGTAACCGTTAAGGACAGCACCAACAACTGGTATCTTTCCTGGACAATCAACCGTCAGCCACAGTTCAAGTCCCAGGATAAGAGCATGGTTTTGGTATGGCTTTATTCGCTCAATACGAATAAAGAGGGCAACTATGTAAAAAAAGCGATGCGTGACTGCACCGGCGAAGAGGTTTGCCGCGAGTGGCTGTACCATATTGGTGTTCCGGCCGATAAAATTGACGCTCTCGCCAAGGAGGCCTGCAATACCACAACCTGCTTTATGCCGTATATCAACGCCTTTTTCCAGCCGAGAAAAGAATCCGACCGCCCGAAGGTAGTGCCGCAGGGCGCTGTGAATTTCGCATTTATCGGTCAATTTGCCGAGACACCGCGGGATACCATTTTCACTACCGAGTATTCCATGCGTACGGGTATGGAGTCTGTCTATACCCTGCTGGATATTGACCGCGGCGTACCGGAGGTTTGGGGCAGCAAATACGATGTGCGTGAAATTCTGCGAGCCTGCTATTATGCCATTGACAAAAAGCCGTTATTGGAGGCGGAACTGCCCTTTGCAGAAAAAGAGTTGTTGAAGCTCGTTATAAAAAAAGTGAAAGGCACCGATTTGGAGCTTTTACTGAAAGACAGCGGTTTAATCAAATAAAAGTATGTGTATCGAGGCCGAAATTTGGAACCCCAAAATGAGACATCCAAATTCCGGGCCTCTTTTTCTACGCTGGAAACCCAAGCTTCAGTTCAACTTTTCAGAGCTCCTTTTTCTTGCGGGAATGGGGCATCCAAATCGCAATGTAAAATGAGAATAGACTCATGCCGAACCGGGATTCTCATTTTGAACCGGGTATCTTTTTTGTAACGCAAACCCACCAGGCTGAGTCTGGACGCAATTCGCGTTCGGACTCTTTTCTTTTGTTTGAATGAAAATGCACGCGTTGACAGCGACATCTTTTTTGTAGCAAAAACCCAAACCTGTGGTGAACAAAATGCTCACCGCAGGTTTTCTTTTATCCAAACAAGCGGTCCACGCCAAGGCGATTTTTTTGTTTTACCTTTGCATTGTTAAAAAAGTCGATTGCTTTAGGGCAATCGACTTTTTGATTATGCATGATACATCGCTATTCGCTCTGCTCGTTTGAAATAATTTCCGGCCGATTCTTCTTTCCTCCTTAAATCAGATATGATATAATTATAAATCATCCAATGAAAGGAACCTGTTTTTATGAGGAACACATTAAAAAAGGAGATTGTAAAAATGGAAGGGGGTATGAGGAAGTAACCTTCTGCATCCTCCTTCCTGTCTGACAGATGAGACATATGAATGGAGGTAAAAGCATTGCATTCTTTCAATGATTATGGCATAAATGAGCGCTTTCTTACAGAGGCCGCCAAATATCCGGAATACCAGTTGGCAAGAGTTGTTGCACAATACCGCGGGAAGTATAAAGTGGCTACCGCACACGGGGAAGCGTTGGCACAAATATCGGGTAAAATGCGGT
>ENA-OQCX01000149-OQCX01000149.1-human-gut-metagenome-genome-assembly--contig:-NODE-149-length-36317-cov-8.013982_pt1 | contig 36317 bp, 36 predicted proteins | sample MGYA00242762_ERZ504587 | MGnify/ENA primary metagenome ERZ504587 (study PRJEB26092, sample SAMD00036337) | human gut metagenome | host: Homo sapiens | study: EMG produced TPA metagenomics assembly of...
CTTCACTTGTTCACCATTCAGGATAAATCCTTTTTGTGCATCGAAGCGGAAGTACGGATGCCGGTAGGAGTATAGTAACGGTCGAGTACCTCGCCGGTCTGCTTATCCTTGAGGATGCTTTCTACCCTATACATATAGGCGTATCAATACTCCAAAGACGGGGATTCTTCAAGTGTATCTCCTGCTCCACTTCTGCCGGAGTAAGAGGCATCAACTGCGCTTCCGACACAGCCTCACCCACCGCATTGCCGTCAGCATCCACTAACCGGGATTGCAGGACGACATCGGCCATCTGTGCTTCTGCATCGTACTGTAGTTTGGTGCGTATCTTCAACTGGGCACTGTTCTTCGACACATCTTCTGCCGTAACATAGGTACCCCATTGCGCTATATGAGCTGGATTCAGCTTTGTCAGCCATACATTACGGTAGATGCCGCAACCGGAATACCAGCGCGAATTGGGCTGTTCGGCATTGTCCACACGAACCGCCAACACATTCTCCACTCCCCACTTGATATAGGGAGTCAGGTCATAACTGAACGAGATGTACCCGTAGGACGTGTCCCCAATTCATGGCCATTGATATAAACGGTGGAGTTCATATAGGCACCATCGAAATCTATGCGATAGCGTTTGCCCTCATCGGCTTATCGGCAGTAAAAGTCTTGCGATACCAGCCTATACCACCAGGCAGTGCACCTCCACCCGTTCCCGAAGGATTGTCTTTACTGAATTCTCCTTCAATGGCCCAATCGTGGGGTAAGTTCAGTTTCCGCCAGTCTGCGTCATTATAATCCGGACGGCTGCCGCCGTATCGTCTCCCAAGCGAAAGGCCCAGTCGGCAGTAAAATCCAAGCTACGGTCATCGCCAGCTACCTCTTTAGGAGCATTGCAACCGGCCAGCAGGGACAGCCCGATGGCCAAAGACAATATGATTTTATTCATAGTAATAAATATCTAAAAGATTATCGAGTGCCTATTCCTCTCTCACAGCTATTCAGAAGTAGGGAAGTTCCTGGCACCGGGGAAGGCATCGTTCGGCACCGAGGAACGACGAGAACGGTACCGGGAAGATTTCTCTCCCTGGCACCGTCGTCTATCATTCTGATTATAATTTTACGGTTTGTGCTTTTCCGTCATACTTCACCGTTGTGCCTTTCGCCTTCAAATCGAACGGTTGCGGCTGGTCTTTGCTTACCTTCACCACATTGAAAGTACGTTCCTTCAGCATACCGGGGAAGTCACCCGTACGGTCGCCGATAACCAGTGTACCCTCAGCATCGTTATAGGCAAACGGTATAGTGGCATATTGTCCCTTCTCGTAGTTATAGTTCACACCTTCATCCTCATAGAGCGTAAACGCGCCGTCCTTACCCGTATAAACATAGAGAGTGATTTCCGAAGCCGGTTTTTCATCACTGTATTGCATATCCGGACCATAAGGTACAATGGCACCTTCGCAAACGTAGAGCGGAATACGTTCATAAGGAGCATCCACTGTCAACTTCTGGCCACCGTTCACATACTTACCGGAGTAGAAATCATACCAACCGCAGCTTACCGGGAAATAAACCTCGCGGCTGCGTGCACCGTATTCGTAAACCGGAGCCACCATCAGGCAGAACCGAACATAAACTGGTCACCTATATTGTTGACATTTGCATCAGCTGTGAAGTCCATTACGAGCGGACGCATGATGGTATAATCATTGAAGTAAGTCATACCAGCCAAAGAATAGATATACGGCATCATGTTGTAACGCAACTTCGTATAGTAAACGATGGAGTTGTAGCACGGATGTCCTGCCGGAGCAATGTTCCAAACCTCACGGTACGGATACTGGCCGTGTGCACGGAACAACGGGCAGAAAGCGCCGAACTGATACCAACGGGCATTCAACTCTCTCCATTCCTTATAATCGGCATTTTCACGTCCGGTCTTGTTGAATTCCATCTGACCAGCCACATAACGGTTCTCTACACAGAATCCACCGATGTCCATAGTCCAATAAGGGATACCGCTGACAGCAAAGTTCAAGCCGGCAGAGATTTGCGCTTTCATATCTTCCAACGGGTAGCGATGTCACCACTCCAGGTGGCGGTAGAATAGCGCTGCAATCCTGCAAAGCCGGAACGTGTCAACAAGAAGACGCGCTTGTCCGGTTCCACGCCGCGCTGTCCGTCATAGATAGCTTCTGCATTCATCAGTGCGTATGCATTGAAGAACTTGGCAGAGGGGCCGAGTGCTGTCGGACCGCAAAGGTCCTTGCGGTATTGCAAATCCGTACAGTCGCGTATGTTCGGTTCGCTGGCATCCATCCACCAAGCGTCAACACCCAGAGGATAGTAGTGGTCTTGCATCTGCTTCCAGAAGAGCTTGCGTGCATCGGCATCGTATGCGTCATAGAAAGAGCCCAGATAGCCAGGACCGACCCAGTCTTTGATGCTGTCTTTGATAGCCTGCTGATACATCCAACCTTTTTCGTCAAATTCCTTGAAGTGTTCGGTCGTAGCATAGAACTTGGGCCATACGGAAATCATCAGACGTCCGTTCATGGCGTGGATGGAGTCGACCATTCCTTTCGGGTCGGGGAAACGTTCAGGGTCGAACTCATGGCTTCCCCATGCATTCTGCTTCCAGTGCAGCCAGTCGATTACGATATTGTCGATAGGAATCTGACGTTCACGGAATTCCTTCAAGGTGGAGAGAACCTCCTCACGCGTATTGTACTTCTCACGGCTCTGCCAGTAACCCATCGCCCATTTCGGCATAATCTGGGATTTACCTGTCAATGTACGGTAGCCGCTAATCACATCGTCCATATCATCACCATAAACGAAGTAGTAGTCTATTTCATTCTGCATTTCACCCCACCAAGAGAGTTTGTTCTGTTCTTCATCAGCCACCGGACTCAATACCCGCAGACCGCAGTAAGAAACACCGGCATCAGGCTTCCACTCTATCTTCAACGGAACGCGCTTGCCCGCTTCCAGATTAACAGCAAACTTATAACTGTTAGGATTCCAAGCCGTACGCCAACGTTCGGGAACCACCAATTCATTATCAATATATACTTTCATGTAGCCTGCATAGTAAAGGATGAAGCGGAACAAGCCGCTTTCTGCCGGTTCTATTTCTCCCTCATAAACTACGTCGGACCCTCCGAACGGGAACTCCGCAGGCAAATTAACCACCTTACTCAGATGTGCGGCACGGTCCAGATGTTCAAAATAAAGAGAATCCTCACGACGTACAAGGGTTTCCACGTCTTTCTTGCCCGGAATATATGTACCGGTCAAAGCACCTTCCTTGCCCTCTTTATCATAAAGTTTGAAGACATCACCCAGTTGTGAGTAGTCACGCGGGTCACCGAAACGGCAGAGCGAATAGCTGTCCCAAAGCACACCGTAGTTTTTATTAGACACGATGAAGGGTACAGACACCTTTGTATTGTACTGGAACAGTTCCTCATTCTTACCTTTATAGTTGAACTCATCCGCCTGGTGCTGGCCCAAGCCATAGAAAGCCTCATCATTGCCTGCCGACTGGAATACCTGACGTACTGTATATCCTTTCGTACCTTCCACTTCCACCGGAGTAAAGGTCCGCCCGTCAGAGTCTTCAGCCAGAATCTGCTTGCCGTCGGCATCCGTGAAGCGTACCTCACCCGTTGTCTTGGACACAATGGCACATAATTCCGATGTCTTGACAGTCACTTCATCGCCCTGCTCTTCGACCTTAAAGTCGGTCTTATTCTGTTGAGGGGTCACAATGAGACTCTGCTCCTTTGAAAATTCCTTCTCAGGAGTAGCCGATACATGAATGAGCTTCTCGCCCATTACTTCTAATCTTACTTTACGCACATCCGTCGGTTGCTGCTGCTTGACTTCCACAACAACACCGTTCTCGGTCTTTTGGAATCCGCCTCCGGAACATGCGGCGAGCATCCATCCGGCAAGCAAATAAACTGAAGTGTTTTTCAATTTCATATTACTGTTTTTAAAGTGAATTTTCTCCAATGCAAAAATAGAAAGTTTACTTCAAAAACGAGTCCTCCCGATGTTGAAACAAAAGGGCGCTTTTGATTACCCTAAAAGACAATATGTTTCCGTAAGGGGTATCTTTTGTTATCTACCTCTCTTTCCTGATAAACAGAGGCAAAACACCGAATTCATCCTTGAAATATTTGCTGAAATACTTGGGGTTGTTAAAGCCCAACTGATACGCTATCTCCGATACATTTTGCTGACTCTCGCGCAGCATCTGCGCCGCTCTTTTCAGACGGATGACACGGATAAATTCAATAGGTGTCTTACCGGTTATCTGCAAGAGTTTCTTGTAAAGATGTACCCGGCTCATACCCAACCCCCGACTCAACTCTTCTACGGACAAGTCACACCGACCGATGTTCGCCTCCACATATTTGATGGCATTTTCCACCAGCTTTTCATCCAACGAAGTAATGGCTATTTCACTTGGTTCGGGGTCAATGAGCGACTTTGCCTTGCGCTTCTTGCTCAGGTCAATCAACTTGCGCATACGCAGAATAAGGATTTCCACATTGAAAGGTTTCGTCACATAATCATCCGCACCGATGGTCAACCCCTCCACTTTATCTTCCACAGCCTGCCGTGCAGTGAGCAATATCATCGGAATGTCACTCGTGCGTTTATCGGTCTTCACCCAGCGGCACAATTCATTCCCATCCATCTCGGGCATCATTACGTCGCTGACAATAATATCCGGCATCAGTTCCGATATTTTCTGCCAAGCTTCCCGACCATTGGAAGCTGACTGTATACGGAAATACAAGCTCAGACTATCTTTCATGAAGGCAACCAAATCTTCATTATCATCCACAATCAGGGCCAACGGCTTTTCTTTTTCATCTTCATTATCCTCCATATCGTCCAGCAAATCAACCGAAAGCGCTTCCTCTTCCATACCCGGCAAAAGTTCCTCATGCTCTTCCACCTCTTCTGTAAGCGGTGCAGGCTTGGGAGGACTTACACGTACATGTTTAACCGGGAGCTCAACCAGAAACACACTACCGGAACCCACATTGTCGACAACGCGCACCGTACCCTCATGCAGCGTCACAAAGTCGCGTACCAGGCTCAAGCCAATACCGCTACCCGTTGACTGGTGCTCCGGTTCTTCCTGCTCCACCTGATAGAAACGTTCAAAAATCCGCTCCTTGTCTTCATCCCTGATACCGACACCGGTATCCGATACCTTTATCAGCAATCTTCCGGACATCTCTTTCGACATTTCCAATGCCACATCCACACGTCCCCCGTCCGGAGTAAATTTGAAAGCATTGGACAGAAGATTCATCACAACTTTACCAATTTTATCCTCGTCGAATGACATATTCAGCGATTCCATGGCCGAAAAGAATGTCAGATGCACATGTTTCTTTTCAGAAAGCATCAGGAAAGAAGCACAGATGCTACGCACATACGCCACAATATCCCCCTCGGACAAAGTGAGATGCAATCCTGCCATCTCATTCTTACGGAAATCGAGCAACTGGTTGACCAGATTCAACAAACGCTGCGCATTGCGGTACATCAGTTGTAGCTTGCCATGCAGTTTTTCGTCCGTAATCTCCTTCATCATACTTTCCATCGGCGATATAATCAGCGTAAGCGGCGTACGCAACTCATGGCTGACATTCGTAAAAAAGCGGAATTTCATCTGGCTCAACTCCTCCCTCTTCTTCGCATCTTCCTCTATCTGGCGGATTCTGAACTTATTACGTTCCCTCCGTTGTACGGCATAAAGTGAAAAGGAAACAACTCCTACTATCAGAAGAGCATAAACGATATATGCCCACGGAGTCATCCAGAAAGGCGGAAGAATGACAATCTTGAGCGAAGCCTCTTCAGTACCCGCATATCCGTCACTGTTTGTAGCCTTCACTTTTAAAATGTAAGTCCCCGGAGCCAGATTGGTATAGGTAACGCGATGCATATCGGACATACTCGTCAGCCAGTTCTCATTAAACCCTTCCAATTTATAGAAATACTGTGTCTTTTCGGGCAGCACGAAATTGTCCGACGCGAACAGCACCGTGAACACATTCTGCTTATAAGCCAAGACAACTTCTTCTGTTTCATTCAAAGCTTCCTTCAAGATGACACGTCCTGCATACTCCTTGCCCACCTTCACGTCTTCATTGAACAACTGGAAACCGGTAAACATAACCTTGGGCAACGTACGGTTATACTTTATGTTGCCCGGCTGGAAGCGATTCAGCCCATACAGTCCTCCCACTACAATCTCGCCCGTATGCAGTCGTTTGAGGGAACGCTGGTTGAAGTCACAACTCTGCAACCCGTCCTTGTCATTATAGGTATAGCAACGGAACACGGGCTGCTCCGTCTTGCTGTCAACGGACAACACCACGTTTATCAGTTCTCCTCCGGTGCTGATCCATATACTTTTGTTTTCATCTTCCGTAATACCTAATATCAATAGTTTGGAGAAACCGGGTTTGATAGGCACTTCGTACAATTCATCCCGTTTGCTGTCATATACATTCAAGCCTTCACGCGTGGCTATCCATAACAAACCGCGACTATCTTCGTAAACTTGATTGATATTTTGGTTGGAAAGTCTGGTCTTACCCGATTTTGTACCTGCAAAATTTGTAATCTCGCCGGTCCTCAGGTCCATGAAAGCCATCCCTGCCGAAGTACCGATAATCAGATTATTGTCACAGCTGATGCAGAGGGATGAGATATAGTCCGACACAAGGTTTGAATTACCTGTAGAATAGGTGGTAAATATCCCCGTCTGAGGATTCAGGCATTGCAATCCTCCCCCCAACGTACCGATCCAGATATTTTTGTCCGCATCTTCTGCCAATGCCCATACATTGTCATAGACCAGCGAGTTACTGTCTCCCTTACGGGACCGGTAATGGATAAAGCGGTTTCCATCATAGCAATTCAGTCCGCCCCAGAAAGTACCAGCCCACACTCTGCCGCTACTGTCCCGAAGAAGGCAGACTATGACATCACTCGAGATAGAGCGGGGATCTGCCGTATGCGAAAAAAACATACGTTCATCCGTCACGCTATTCCAGCGAATCAACCCGCGGTCGTTGGTCCCACCCATACGATATCACCGCCTCCGTCCTCCACACAATTGATGTCGCCTACATCGCAATGCCGAATTTGAAGACACTTTCATTATAGAAAGAGACACCCTTCTTGTAGGTTCCCACCCACATCGTACCGGCCTCATCTTCATAAAGAGCCGTTATTGTATTGTTGGACAGAGTACGCCCGTTATTAGGATCGTTCGCCAGACGGATTTTCCGTCCCGCCGGTTCTATCAATTCAATGCCATCCTGATCCCTGCCTACCATATACATCCGTATTTATCCTGTGCCACTGCACGTACGGTATTGTAGGTGTCCGTTCGGGGAGAACGCTGTTCCCAAACCTTCCGAGAAAGGCTATAAATCCACATCCCCTCCACACTGAATATCCACGCCCGCCCACTATGGTCGACAAACAAATCAAAGGTAGCATTCTTTACTTCCCTGCAATCTTCGGCAATGTCCGGATTGGTCCACTTGATATTTTGCTTTTCCTCATCTATACAAACCAAGATACCGTTACTCAAAACCAACAGGATTCCTTCGCCGCATTCTTTCATGTCGGACACTTCGGCTTTCGCAAGCAGTTCATCCGCCTCCTTTACTGCCACGGCATTTTTCTGTCCTTCTCTATAGCTGTAAACACCTTTACCATTAATATAGATCCAGAAAGTCTTTTCCTTATCAATATAGATAAGCGAAGGATTTCCGGTCAGACCGACGTTCCACATCCAAGCTTCCACATTACGGTCAAAAACATCGGAAGCCGAGTTGTAAATGGCATACCCACTTCCCGTACGTATCCACAAATTACCGGACGCATCTTCTTGTATATCCTCGACATAACTATCGGGAAGAGATTTCTCGTCATCTTTCTGGCTGCGATAAATCTTTATATTGTAACCATCATAGCGGTTCAGCCCCGAAGCTGTACCAAACCACATGAATCCGTTTGAATCTTTATAAATAGCATTAACCTGATTATTGGAAAGTCCGTCTTTCACTTCCAAATGTTTAAACATGTAGTCATGTGAAGCAGCAGAGAAACATACCATCCAAACCCACAAGAGCAGTAGTTGCAGTCTTTTCATACTATCAGAGCTAAGGGAAGTTATTTTTGTTGCAAATGAAGTGAAAAACGAACAGAAAAGCAAGGAAAGACAAGGATTTTTAAAGAAGGAGAAGCATATCCCTCGCGGACATACTTCTCCGTAACCAATCAAAAAAACTATATCAACAATCCTTGTAACCTATAAAACCTATTTGTATGATACTTTTAAAAACTGTCTTTTATTCTATCCACCACTCAATCAATAAGGGTATTGACCGGCTGCGGCTCCCTTCATGATGCCCTCAATGGCATAAGCCTCCTTCGCCGTACCCGTACCACGGTTCATGTCACCGCCGGTTTCCCAATAAAAGGGGACACAACCGTGGTTTTTCGCCTCTCGGGTGACTACCTCATTCCAATAGGAGCGGCTCTTGTTATGCATCTCCTGGTCAATATCAGGATAGGCAAGTTCAGAAGTCCCCTCTATCTTGTCTTCTTTTGCCCGCTTCATGGCACTATACTCGCTACAATCACAGGAATTCCCTTATCTGCATAGGCCGTTTTCATCTTCTGGAATTGCTGCTTCACATAATCTTCTTCGTAACCGGTGGCATTATGAATGGAACCGGATACATGATTATCCTTACCCCAATAAAGGAATACATTGCTCCAGGTTTCGTCATGGTTCATCATGGTGAACTGATAGGGATCATAGAAGTGAACTTCCACCATCAGACGGTCGGGTACCTCATCCTTGGGCATCGTGTAGTCATTCACCGTCTTGTCAATATTGGTATAAGGACCTTGCACAATCAGACAACGGCTCGCATTATTTCCTCCGGTGGCACGCACGGCATCAATGAAGGTCTGTTCGTATTTCAAGATGACATCTATGGCCGATGTGCCAACGTTCCCCTGGTCTTGCTGTCCGGGTTCGTTACATCCGGCAAAGAGCAGGTGTTCGTCATAAGCATTCAGTTTATTGGCAATCTGTGTCCAGATAGCTTTCTGCTTGGCATCTACTTCGCTGCTGTAACCATGGGTGATACTCTCTTCAAGCCAACCGCCATCCCAATGGATATTGACAATGGCATACATATCATTGGCTACACAGTAGCCCACCACTTCGCTCACCCGGTCGAGCCATGCAGCATCTATCTCATAGGTCGATGGATTCACAATGTAGTAATCCCACGCGCAAGGGATGCGCACCGCATTAAATCCCAATGCCTTCAGCCCTTTGATATATGCCTCACTCACTTTAGGATTTCCCCATAACGTTTCGCTCGCTATCTTGTTCTTGTTATCACAAGCTTCCAGCGTGTTGCCGATATTGATACCTGCATACATCTTGGCGGCAAGTGTCCTGGCATCGCTTTCCATATTGCCGGTTTCGCCCGCACCCTGCTTTACGGCCACAGTCTCCGTCAGGCTACCCAAAGTAAAAGAGATATGGCCTTCGCGCGCTCCCAAAGGATTGGGAGAGACGGTAAACTTGAAAATCTTGTCTTCCATGGCACGGGTATTGACCGCCTTTATCCAAGAAACATCGGAAACGGCTTGTACGTCACCATTGGTTTCCACCACCACAGAAACATCTCCTCCCGCAGCTGGCAGGTCGAAAGAGGTAGAGTTGGATATGATTAATCCGTCCGCAGCCGTTTGTTTCACTGTGAAGCTCCCTACTTCGCTGCCTCCGGCTTTCACCGTTACCTTGGCTTCACGGTCACTCGTGTCCGTATTGGCTTCTGCCATAACGGTATACTTCAAAATACTACTCGAAGCAGAACTTTCGGCAGTAACCTTACACCACTCCGGTGCACTGCTGGTAACTTCCAATGCAACGTTCGACTTGATGTTCAGCGTACTTGTTCCTCCGGTCTTGGAGAAAGTCATTCCATCCGTCAGAATGTTCGCGGGAATCGTTATTTCTGGAGTCACAGTATCATCATTGCCGGAACATGCGGCAACGAAAGAAGAGAAAAGCAGTGCCGACAGCACCAGGCAAATTTGGAATTTTTCAATGATATTCTTCATCATGTCTTTACGTATTAAAAATAATGGTTAAATCAGTGAGAGCAAAAGTAGCGGAAAAGGCGGAAAACACACCGATGCCATGTTATCTGCAACGGTATCATTTGTTTCCGAATAGGGCTCAAAAGTTATCATTGAATGACATCAGACACATCCGGCTTGCTTGAACCGAAAGAATACTTTATTTTTGTGTATAAACACTTCCTTCAACTACCCTGATTCATATATCTGATAAACTATTTAAAATACAATGCATTTATGAGAAAGATGATGTTACTTTTAGGACTGGCGCTCAGCCTGTCCTGCTTTTCACAAAACCGGCAAGGTTATCAAAATCCCGTTATTCCCGGTTTCCATCCCGACCCGAGTATCTGCCGCGCAGGAGATGACTTTTATCTGGTCAACAGTAGTTTCCAATATTTCCCGGGCGTACCGTTGTTCCACAGCAAAGACCTCATCAACTGGGAACAAATCGGACACTGCCTGACGCGCCCCTCACAACTGCCGCTTCACGACGCCGGCCCATGGGGAGGAATCTATGCACCTACCATCGCTACAACAGCGGTACATTCTACATGATTACCACCAACGTGTCCGACAAAGGCAACTTCCTTGTACACACTACCGACCCGCGTGGCGAATGGTCAGAACCCGTATGGCTCAAGCAAGGCGGTATAGACCCGTCCCTCTATTTTGAAGACGGCAAGTGTTACCTCGTCAGCAATCCGGGCGTAGGTATCTATCTGTGCGAAATCAACCCCAAAACCGGCGAACAACTCAACGAGTCCAAACGCATCTGGAACGGCACGGGCGGACGGCACCCTGAAGGGCCGCATATTTACAAGAAAGACGGATGGTATTATCTGCTGATTTCCGAAGGCGGCACGGAATACGGCCACAAAGTGACAATAGCCCGTAGCCGCGATATAGACGGCCCGTACGAAGAGAACCCCGCCAATCCCATCCTGACCCACATCAACAAGAATGCACAAAACAGCCCGATACAAGGAACCGGCCATGCCGACCTGATACAAGCCCCTGACGGTTCGTGGTGGATGGTGTGTCTCGCTTTCCGTCCGCAAAGCGGCAACCATCACCTGCTGGGACGCGAAACGTTCCTTGCTCCCGTGCGCTGGGACAAGAATGCCTGGCCGGTAGTAAACGGAGATGGCACAATAGCCCTGCAAATGGATGTGCCAACCTACCGCAATATCCTCTTGCCCCCAAGCCTGCACGCACCGATTTCAAAAACGGCAAATTAGGTCCCGAATGGGTTCATATCAGAAACTATCATCCGGAAAACTATACCTTTGCTTCCGGTAACCTCCGTCTGAAAGCAACCCCCGTAAACCTGAACAACGGGAAAGGCAGTCCTACTTTTGCCGGCCGCCGGCAAGAACATATCGACTTCACAGCCACCACTTCCATGCAACTGAAAAAAGCCGCCAGTGGCGACGAAGCCGGCCTGACGGTCTACATGTTCGAATCGTCCCATTACGATTTATTAGTCAAGCAATTGGCAGACGGGAAACAAGCTGTAGTATTGCGCTACCAATTGAATGAATTGACCCATACGGAAAAGGAAGTTATTCTGCCCCAGGGGAAAGTACAACTCCGTGTAAAAGGCAGCAACGAAATCTATTCGTTCGAGTATGCCACAAACGGAAAGGACTTCAAAGAACTGGGCCGAATGAATACGCGCTATATCAGTACAGAAACTGCCGGTGGCTTTACGGGAATCATGCTGGGATTGTATGCCGTCTCCGGTTCTCAAACCTCAAAAGCATATGCAGACTTTGAATACTTTGATTACGAAGGAAAATAGCAGCCAATCTTAGAGAAAGCCCCTGCTTTTCTCCGCTTCCGCCCTTTTGTCTGTCCGGTTCAGTACAAAGATTCATGAACGGCCCACTTAGGTGAACAAGTTTGTTCACCTAAGTGGCTGATTTGTTCACTACTATGAACAAGGCGGACCACTTTAGTGGAGATACCATAAAATCACTATGTTTATCGCAATAAGTACCCATCCCGTCCGAACAAAGTACAAGGCAAAGAGCTATCAAAGCGCCGCCTTACGGACCACCTCCTTTATTTTATTCTCTCTATGGTTCTTCAATCTATATCAGAACGATGCACACCGGTGAGGGCAAAACAAAAAATCCGGGATGGCCTGCATCCCGGATTTCCTATCTAACCAGTATATTTCCGTCTATCCCTCTTACCATTCAGGAACAGAGAAAAGAGTGTGGAACGTGAACTTCACTTCCATAGAACTGCTGAAACCAAGTTCCTTGATAACATCACCATCAGGAGTACCGAAAGCGCACCCTTTATCCTTTGTTGTCCCATAGCAATTCCAAAGTTCCAGACGATACTTCGGGGATTCATTGGCATCGAGCACTTTGGATGCATCAAATGTCACTTCCTTGCCATCCAGATAGAGGTTGTCAAGTGTGGCATGTAAACCGGGGAAATACTTGTAAATGTCAGCCACTTCAACGAAGGTCATGATGGAACCTGCCGCATAGTCGGCAGATTCGTACTTAATGTCGAACTGAGAAGCCACAAGGCTGTACTGGAAGTTCTCGTATTTCACCTCGAACGTAGCTCCTGCGTTATATCCCCATGCACTTCCCCAATCCGGATTGACAGTAACCAGATTGGGCGTATAAATACCTGCACCGGTACCGTCGGTAATGACGGTGCAGACAATCTCAAGCTTCTCCTTGAAATGGATGGCAGGCTCGGTACCTTGATTTTCTACATTGCTGAACGGACTGAGAGGAACAGCATTGCCTACAGAACCCGCCCCATAAGCATTGAACAACTGAACACGGTACTTGCCGTTTCCTTCAATGTCGCCATAATAGAAGCGGTTGGCATCAAACCGGATGGAAGTACCGTCCAGCTTGATGTCGTCAATGCGTACAAACGAATTGGGATAGCGCTTCGCCATACCGGCAAAGTCAAGCGTAAACACCATAGCATCGGTACAAGTTCCCTCGAAAACAAACGTGTGCTGTCCAGCCAAGTCTTCGGGTGAAATGGCTACAAGCAGTGCATCCCAACTTCCTGCCCATGATGAATCGGCGATATTGAGCAATACAGGAACCTGCGCATCGGCATCGGCCTTGGCCTGGCTGTAATAGTTCAACGAATAGCCATAGTCGCCATCGGGCAGGGCAATCTGCAAGCCGTCGGCAGTCAACGACAGAATGTTCAGCTTACCACTCTTCGTGCCAATCCAAGTATTGCACAAAGCACATCTATGTCGATGTCAATCACTTTATTCGCCTCGTCAATCGTAAACTTACCGGTTTCATCGGTCACGGTGCCGTCTTCGGCAATGCGATGAATGTTCACCGTACCGTCTTCCTTGAGTTCCATATAGCCGTAGTCCTTTCCGTAGGTATAACCTATCCAGCCATTATCTGTACCCATCTCCCAATGAATCTGCTGTTCAATGTTGGGTTGTCCGTTGGAAACTGTGCTCCAGTTGTCCGTAACACCCCACTGCGTGAAAGGTCCTTCAAACACGTGCTGCTTACCGTCCTGGCCATTGTCAAGATACCACTTCTGATAGAGCAGAGCCTTGTTGAACGGTACGTTCTTGGCTGTGGAAACAGCGCGTACAGCCATACCTTGATAAACTGCGGCAGTGATACGGTGATTGACAGAAGCTGCAAACTGGTAACCTACCGCAAATTCTGTATTGGAAGAGTTGACAGTACCGGTGAGGTAATATCCTTCAGTACCCAGCGCTGTCACATCGTTTGCCACACGCGTACCGGCTGCAGGCAGGAAGATGGAATTACCATTAGGACCGGTGAACTTGAAACCTGTCACTCCATTCTGCTCAGTCCACTCTTTCTGGCACAACGTGAAGAGTTCCTCGAAATCATCGGCAGTAGGCAGTGTGGCACGCCCTTGAAATGCACGGAAAGCCAAGTCGGAAGCCGTTTTATAAGTATCGGCCGAAGCATAGTCGGCAGGTCGATGCTATTGTTGCATCCGGTCAGGTCACCGAATCCGAAAAGGCCACCCAGTCCAGTCTCGCTCTTGGCACCCACATTGAAGCGAGCCCACTTCACGGAGAGTCCCAGGTCGACAAGGTCATTGTCGAGATCGAAGTCATAGGCAGGAGTAGTGAAGCTCTTCACCTCACCATACACAATGCCGCTACCCAGATTGAGGTAAGCCGCATAATAGTATTGCGTTTCGGGCACCAACCTTCATGGACGAATGAATAGCTGTCCTTAAGTTCCTCACTCTTCACTATAAGCCTGCACGAACCGCTTCTACATCGGATGAAGTAGAGATAACAACACCACAAGTAGCATCGGCCGTAGCATCGGTCAATGTCCCACCCAATACAGCCGAGGCGAAGTCGACAGATGCGGCATCGGCAGTAGCCACCTTGGCATCGGTGGTGAGCAAGCTTTTCACCTCACCTTTGTAATACACCTTACCCTGCAAGCATACATAAGCCTGATAATAGAGCGTAGAGTTATTGTTCAACCGTTCAACTGAGCACTGAAGCGCTGCCGTCATAAGCAGCCTGCACGTCCTCGGGCAGGTTGTCTTGCGCAAAACCATAGAAGAAGCCGGTCTTATAGCTTCCGGCATCCATGCCATCCAACCCGGAGAGCGTGGCATGGAGTGTAGCGGTAGTGGCGGTCACATCGGACGACCCCGTCACCACCGACGATTCGTTCAGAATCGGGGTGGTGTGGATAGTATAGTCGTCATCTTCACTGCACGAAGCCAGCGAAAGACCCAGTACAAATGAAAGTATTCCTAAATATATCTTTGTCTTCATATATACTAAATTCATTTAAGTGGTTATTCAATGGTCATCGAAATTATCTCAACCTTCACATCCGGCTGTCCGTCTTCGGTGGCAGCCACAGTAGCAAGTCCCTTATTCTGGATACCGATACAGATACAACTGCTTCCTTCGTAAGTCACAGTGGCACCGGTGGTATTGGTCACGGACACAGTCTGTACAGCTCCTTCGGCAGTATCAAAGGCCACGGCATGAGCCAGGTTGTAGCAGTCATCTTCCCAAGCATTTCCGATGTTATTGTCCATAATCACGGTCTTAGGAGTCGCGCCCTCGTTCCAAGTGATTCCACTCAGCACTTTGTACTGTATCTTCAGCGTCTGGTTCTTTTTCAACTTCACCTTCGTGATGTCGATCGGCCATCCCGCGTCACCACCGCCCCAAGGATTGTAGAACTGCAAGCGCAAACGATCGGGATTTCCGTCACCGAAAAGAATTTGTACCTTGCTGTTGTCTACCTTGATTTCAGTAGGCCCGGTAGGTCCGGTAGCGATAGGTTTGTAGTTGAGGTTGGCACAAAGATAAGAATCCACGGCTCCCTTGTCATTGGTCGTTGCAGGCACACCCATCTGGAAAGAGCTGGTGACATCGCAAGCCATTACGGTAAACTCGCTTCCCTTCACTTCCACCGTGCGCTTATCACCGGTAGCGGTGAGGACGGTTATCTCAACCGGATTGCCGTCGGCATCCATAAATTTCAATTTGCCGTCTTCAATGGCAAGCTTACCGGCATTGGTACCGTCATCCCATTTGTAGCCATCGGCCGTGCTGCTCAATACCAGCTCATAGTCGGCAATGGAAGCATCGGCCACAGGTGCCCATGAAGAACCGTACTGTCCCTTCACTACGCTTTCCCAAGCAGCAGAGCCACCATTCCACCATGTCCAGTCATAAGGTTCTTCATCATTGATGAGGAAGCGTGCCTCATTGCCCACATAGGTGACACCGTTGATTTCAGTAGTGAACAGTTTGGTTGCCAAATCTTCAATGGCAGGCTGTTGTACTTCGGCAGGCTGAAGCAAACCCGGATCTTCAGTCGGTATGATACTGGGGTCATTATAAGCCTCTTCGGAAATGAAGTTCCACACCAGCCACCACGGACCTTCGCTATTGGTACGCATCGTAGCTACCTGCAGCAGATAAGGAGTACATTCTATAATCTTGATGTCGTTGGTATAGTTGGAACAGACATCATCAAAACCCTCGTTATGCAATGAATAGGTACCGCCATAGAAAGATATGACAGGCGTTTCGGGTCAGACACATTCAAGTTGAAAGTTCCGGTGGCATCCGTCGTGCCCGAAGCAGCCACCCGATGAAGTTCCACCGTACAGCCTTTCACAGCATCCAGGCCGAAAGTGATGTACGACTGGAAATAGGGGTCGTCTGCCGGAATGAGCCACGATTGGATACCCGGATCCCAGTTGGGAGCCAATTGGCGCTACCAATCATAAGGTCGGTAATATTGCTTCCATCATTTTTCACATCAGTGTGGCTCATGTACATCACCGGTCCCGAACAACGGCCAATACCAAAGTTCTTGTCAATGGGAACCCACTTACGGCTCTTGCCACTCCACCTGCAAGGTTAGCCAGATAGGGTCTTCGAGCATGGCAAAGTTATTGGTCTCTACCTTGAAGGTATATGGTTCGCCATATACCGGACCTGCCGGTGTGGAAGCGCCGAAAGTCACGCTATATTCTCCGGCAAAAGGAAGTGCCAAGTCAAGAGTGGTCTTTTGAGAAGGACCGCTTGGAGTGACCCACAAGGGAGTGGCTCCCTTGATGAGCGAAGTCAGATGAATCGTATTAGGATCATTGGCATCAGGGGTCACCGTATAGGCGATACCTTCCACCAAATCATCGGAAACATAGGTTTTTGCCCCCATCTCGTACTCTTCGGGCGAGCAAGCGGAAAATATCAAAGCCGCTCCTGCCAATATGGAAAAGAATGATTAAGTCTCATATCTTATTGTTTTTATTTTTTATTACTCTATTAATGGTACTCACCATCCGGGATTCTGCACAAGTACACTCTGTGAAAGGTTAATTTGATTATAAGGAATCTGGCTCAAGCCTTTGGTGGCTTTCACACGGTCGACCCGTATGGTTATTGCATCATCAGCGCCTCCACTCTTCACCTTGACACCATTCAAGGCGAGCTTCTCGGCTGCCACGTCTATACCTTGACGCAGGAGATCCCAATAATTAATGCTTTCAAAAGCAAATTCAAGACGACGTTCTTCCATAATAGCTTGTTGAGACACACTCTTAGCTTGATAGTTGGCCGATACTGTTCCGTTGTCATCAACCTGATAAGCACGCTTACGCACTTGGTCGAAATAAGTTTGCGCATTGGGGCTACCCAGTTCTGCGGCCATCAACAATACGTCGGCATAACGGATAATAACGTAGTCTTGGCGGTTCTGTGTCTGGAAGTCACCGCTACCATCCTGCTTACCGGCATGGCTTCCATCGGCATAGCAAAGGGGAGCATACTTCTTCACAGCATAGCCGGTATATTCACGCCAGTCATTAAAACTGGTGGTAAAGTCGGCCGAACCGGTGATTCCTTCCCCTACCAAATCAATGATAGAAGCCGAACGGCGGAGGTCACCAGTGGGAAACGCTTCCACAAAATCAGGATTTACCGTCAATGCGCCCCATCCTTGCAATAGGGAGCAGCATTAAGCTGGCGCATACCCAACATCACCTGCCAACGGTTGGAGTCATTATTCCCGTTATAATCCTGAGTAGCGGTAAATTTCAACGCAAGAATGGTTTCCTTGTTTCCATCACCGGCATATGTACCCTTCAAAGTTTCATAGTCTCCTTTTTCGGCCACTTTTGCAGAAGAAGCCGGCCATAAATTCTTGAATTGCGGTACCAAACCATATTCTCCTGAAGCGATTACGTCTTCTACAGCAGCCAAAGCTTCGGCACGAGTCACCTCTGCAGGTTCTTCACCGTAATATCCGGTATAGAAAAGATAGCACGTGCCAGCAAAGCCTCGGCGGCATATTTTGTAATATGTCCGTCGTTCTTGGTATAGTCGGCCTTGGGATAAGCGTCACCGGGAATATTCTCGATAGCATATTTTAAGTCAGTAAATATGGCACTGAACACCTCTTTGGCAGGTGAAGGAGCGCGATTTTCGTTTACCGGTTCCAGAAAGAGTGGGATATTCCCCCATAAACGAACCATATCCAGATAAAGCAATGCACGCAACGTACGACATTCGCCCATATAGATACCACGTTTGCTATCCGATTCATTCCATACAATCTGCTCTTCATGAGCTATCAGCTCGTTGCAACGATAGACGCCCGCATAATAATTTTTCCAGTCACCTTCGTATAGGTTGAGGTCAGCCGGCGATTGGGAGATGTCAAAACGGTCAATGGCTGATAGCCACGTCCATCGGCATTTCCGGTAGCGCCAAAACACTCGGCACTCATCACCTCGGAAGCCATATAAAACCCTACCATCATGGCTGATGAAGTCTGGCGCCAACCATCATAACAACCTATCAGAGCACGATAAGCATCTTTTTCAGTCTTATAGAATGTACCGGTTGAAGATTCAGTCTTCGACGTAACATCGAGAAAACTGTCGGTACACGAAGCCAGTCCCAAACTCAGGAGCAGGACACTTGCCATAAATATATTTTTGTTTTTCTTCATATCAGTCTATATTTTAAAATTTCAAGTTAACACCAAACAATACGGTACGGGGACGGGGGTAATAACCTAAATCAACGCCCGATACCCAACCTTGTCCGTTATCTCCTTCGGGACCATAACCTATTTCCGGATCCATGCCGTCATATTTGGTAAATGTGAACGCATTCTGTACCTGAGCATAGATACGGCACTGGCTGATGACCTTACATCTCAGTAGCTTGGCAAAGTCGTAGCCCAAAGTAATGTTACTGATTCGCAGGTAATCACCATCCTGCACATAGAGGTCTGAGAACTGCCAGTTGAGATTCTGGTCTGTGACACGAGGTATGCGATTGCTGGTTCCCTCTCCTGTCCAACGTCCTAAAATTGCAGTAGTATAATTGGCTTGCTTGGAGGTATGGTTACGATAGCTCTGGACAATCTGCTGTCCGAAAGCACCGTTGGCCACTACAGAGAAATCAAGTCCTTTCCAGTTGAAACCGAGATTGAAGCCCATAGTGAAATCAGGAATACCGTTACCAAGATCGGTCTTGTCAAGCTCGTTCACCCGTCCGTCATGGTTGATGTCCACAAACTTCACGTCACCTGGTTGTACGTCAGCTTGCAGCACACCGTTACCAGCCTTAATCCAATCCTCTATTTCTTGATTGTTTTGGAATATGCCTGCTGTCTTGAAACCATAGAAATAACCGATAGGCTTACCATTCTCGGCACGATAGAATTCAGGAGTATTGTCATACAACTGGTTGGTAGAGCCATGAATGATACCATCGTCGTTAGGAATCTCTCCGACCTTATTCTTATTGTAGCACCGTTGATACCGATATTGTAACTAAAGTCTTTGCCTATTTGGTCATTCCAAGTAAGATTGAGTTCCACACCGGTGTTTTTCACTCCACCGCCATTAATATAAGGAGCACCTGCTCCGGCAGTAGCAAGAATAGGAGCCACCACGAGCCAGTCTTTAGTATCTTTAATGTAGAAATCGAAATTAACACCCAGGCGACTGTTGAGGAATCGGGCATCAAGACCGATATTGGTCTGCTGTGAAGTCTCCCACTTGATGTCAGCATTAGCCAGACGACTAGGGTAAGCTCCCCAGTTGGTTCCGAGCTGTGCCGCAGCATCCGAGTCGCCGTAACCGCTGCCGAAAAGATAGTGTGTATTGGTACTCTTGATAGGAGCCAGATATTGGAATGCGTCAATGTTGGCATTACCCACTTGTCCCCAGCTGGCACGTATTTTCAGGAAGTCGAGCCAGTTTTGCGTACTTTCCATGAATTTTTCGTTAGTAATGGTCCATCCTGCCGATACCGAAGGGAAGTAACCAAAACGGTTGCCTTTGGCAAAGTTGCTCGAACCGTCTGCACGCAAAGTAGCATTGACCATATAAGTTTCTTTCCAGTTCCAACCCAATCGGCCGAAATAGGACACCTTGCGGCTCTCGGTATGCGGATTGCCACTGGCACCCAAGCCGTTGGTCGAATCGGAGGCCGTTCCGTTGCCCACAAAAGCATGCTCCCAATCATCAAAACCTTCTTTCAACATACCATTTTTAGCTTCGATATAAGTGCCCTCGTAACGATAGGCTTCCATACCCAGCAAGGCGTTGAACGAATGTTCTCCCATAGTCCAGTCATAAGAAGCCGTATTGGTCCATGTCATACCCAAAGAGTGATTGGCATTTTGAGATACGGTAGTACGTTCTTCATTATATATATATTGGCTGAACTTGTAGAGAGGCTTGAAACTACGGTATTCGCTGGAACCATAAACCACACCGAATACAGACTTTATCTTCAAATTCTTGACAGGCTGCAATTCAGCATAAACATTACCGGAAAAAGTAGCCGTTTTGTTCTCATTGTTGCTGTCGGTCATCATTAAACCATAAGGGTTTCCATCACCTTTATTCCAGTCACTGGTACTGGTGTCATTGTAAGGCGAATCATAAAGATTATTATCGCTATAGACAGGAGCGATAGGCGATGTTCCGAATGCACCGCGTAAGGTATTATTATATTGGTTGCCTACACTGATACCGTTATTCATCTTATATACAAAACTCACCTGCTCGCCCACTTTCAAAATATCCTTGAAAAGTTTGTGCTCGCTGTTCACACGGAAATTGTAACGCGAATAGTTAGACACATCCGAACCGCCGACAATACCTTCCTGACTCATATATCCTAACGAAAGGGCATAAGTGGAAGTTGCGCTTCCACCAGTGACACCCAGCGTATAGCTCTCCGTTGTGGCATTATCTTTGAACATAGTATCTACCCAATCCGTATCATACACATTGCCATTGGCATCGTAAATAGACTGGTATTGGCTCCAATCGTAAGCCGAAAGTCCGCTATTCAAAGCCTGCTCATCCATAATGGCCATATACTCTTTTGCATTCAGCATATTAGCCTTACGAGCTACATTCTGTATTCCATAATAAGCATCGAAACTAATCTGCGCTTTACCTTCGCGCCCTTGCTTGGTAGTAATAAGCACTACACCATTAGCACCGGCCGAACCGTAGATAGCCGCACTAGCCGCATCTTTCAGTACATCTATACTTTCAATATCGGCAGGATTCAAAGTAGAAATATCACCACCCACACCATCAATCAGATAAAGAGGAGCACTATTTCCCACGGTACCAAGACCACGGATACTCACTTTCATGTCAGCACCCGGTTGACCGGAAGTCGAAGCAATACTTACACCCGGTGTCTGTCCCTGCATAGCCTGCAAGGGATTGGTTGTATTCATCTTGGCTATTTCGTCACCCTTCACCTGAACAGTGGCACCCGTCACCAATTTCTTCTTCTGGACACCATAGCCCACTACAACCACTTCATCCAACATTTCCGTGTCCTCCTTCAGCACCACATTGATGACGGAAGAAGTACCTACCTTGATTTCCTGTGATTGATAACCGATGTAAGAAAACACCAGTGTCTGTCCTTGTTGGGCACTTACCGAATACCGGCCATCAATGTCGGTAATTCCACCCGTAGCGGTTTCTCTCACCTGCACGCTGACACCTATCAACGGCTCACTATCCGTAGCCGATGTCACAACACCCGAAATGGTCTTGTTTTGAGAAGGATTAGCCTGCAGGCTACTGATTGCAGGTACAAGAAACAAAAGTACCAATGCAACACGGCATAAACGCAGATTTATGCACTTTTCCAAGAATGTTTTTCTCATTGTACATTATTTAATGGTTAATATCAAAGATTCATTGTGTTCTTCAATTAATACCAAAGAACTCGGATGCAAATGTATGGAGGAACAAGAAAAGAATGTCGAGAAATTGTTACGAAGAGTATATGATTTCGTTAATCAAGGCTTCTAAAATGTTACTAAAAAAGGTATAATTTGTTTTCCGTCCCTTCTCTAAGCCTTTTGAAGAGGGGCTATTCTTCCCATTCCCCTCAATACCGGAATTGGTTTCACCTCACTTTTCCATCCCCAATATACTTTCTCCGGAGTACAAAGAACCATTTCTTTCTAAAAACGTTCTCAAGGAAGAACAACCTAAAGCTTAACAGATAATGAAAAAATTAGTAGTATTTGCAGTACTTGCCGCAATCGTGGCAAGCTGCGCCGATGACAATCCGCCCCAGATAGAAAAAAGCAGTGAGTTGGTATCACCACGACTTTTGATGGACGTGTCCACAGAAAGCGGACAAAGCCCGCTGACCGGCATACTGACCATCATGCCCTGCAAGGCGGGCACCTCTATTTATTATGGAAACTACATAAACCGGAAGCTGACACCTTTTTACGGTTACTACCAAGTTAAAGACGGAGCTTTCTATAACGATGGCGTCAATCGAGAGTTATCCTTACCCGCAGGTCTCTATAACATGATTTATTGGGGAACCCCTAAATACGAGGAGCCGATTTATGCACATCCTCTCATGAGGGACCCGGTCTACATCTTAGGCGAAGACATGTCCCGGCAACACTTCTCCCTATTCAAAATGGAAGCGGACACAACCTATTATCCGGTATTCGACCTGGTACACGCCGTCCAGCCTGCCAACATTGGAAGTGAGGACCTGAAAGCATCCCTCAAACGGGTAGTGACCGGACTGAAAGTAATCATCAAGGACAAGAACAACGGCATCCTCAGTTCGAGCATCGACAGCATGGTGGTGCGCATCACCAATATTGCTGGAGAACTGAATTTCTACACCGCCGCTCCTCAAGGAAGCCCACGCACAGTAGCCTTCCCTCTGGTCCGTTCCGTCGACGGTACACAAATGAGCAACGCCACCGTCATGCTCTTCCCTTCTTTCGGGAAACCGGAATTCCAGATGAGCATCATACTGAAAAATGGAAACGTGAAAAGTTTCAAGCAAACATTGAACGGACCTTTGGAAGCAAACTCCAAACTGACCCTGACCCTCACTCTGGGAGACATCTTTTCCGAAGAATCATCCGGAGAATTCACCCTTGACAACTGGAACGAGGAAAGCCAGACAATCGATGTCCCTTCATTGGATTGAGCTTGCAGCATCAAGGAAAGATAGAACGGTGCGCGTCCATCTTATAAAAAGGCAACGTGAACCAGAAAGTGGAGCCCTTGCTCAACTGTGACTCCACCCCTATCTCTCCTTTCAGTTCCTTCACAATGTTTTGCGAAATGGCCAGTCCCAGTCCGGTACCTTGCTTAAAGGAATCCAGCTTCACAAAGCGGTTAAAAATCCCCTGCGCATTCTCAGATGATATCCCCGTCCCGGTATCGGTGACATAAAAACGGATATAGCTATTTTCGGGCATTCCGTAACCAATGGTAATGCTACCGGCAGCAGTAAACTTCAGCGCATTACTGATGAAGTTATTGAATACCTGAGTAATTCTGCGCTGATCGGTATACAGCAGCAAACCGGGCAATGGCGTAACCGTGACCAGACGCACGTCTTTATTGGTCAGCCTGATACTTGTAGCCTGCTCTATCTCGGACACCATTTTATTGATATCCACGTTAGCATAGACATACTCCAATGTACCGGCTTCTATCTTCGACAAATCCAGAATGTCATTGATGAGCTGCAACAGCAGTTCATTATTCCGCTCTATAATATCGAGATACTCCACCCGTTCTTCCTCAGACACTTCCGTGGCCAAAATACTCGAAAAACCAACTATTGCATTGAGCGGAGTACGTATCTCATGACTCATATTGGCCAGGAAAGCCGATTTTATCCGGTTGGACTCCTCAGCCTCCTCTTTGGCCAGACGTAGCTTGCGCTCCATGATTTTCAAATCAGTAATGTCCCAAGCAGTATAAACAATCCACTTGCGACCATCAGAAAGCTTTATAAAATTATTGTTCTGGAAGGTAAACCGCTCCTCGTTCTTCTTGGTAAAAAAAACGTCGTATACCTTCTTGTGGAATCCCCGTCTTGACCAACTCTTCATCCTCCTTCCTAATTAAAGCCGCAGCCTCTGGCATTGTTTCAAAATCCGTCTTGCCTATAGCCTCTCTGGCCGAACATTCAAAGAGTTCCTCTGCCTTTTTATTCCAAAAAGTATAGCGCATCCCATCATTCACATCCTTCACTTTTGCCGCAATGGGAAGATTATCAAGAATGCCTTCCAACAGTTGCAGATACCTCTCCCGGTCCCTTTCCCTCAATTTCTTCATCCGCCTCTGCATGAAGAAAAAGAAGAGGCACAGCACCAATGTACCTAAAAGAATGGAAATATAGACCATCTCTCTTTGAACAAACCCGTCGGGAATATCAAGCCTTTCCTGCAAGGTGAAAGCAGTATCGAAAAGTTCGGGGCTTTCAGCCATTTTGTCAGCCAATGCCGGATGAACAAAGATTATACAAAAAGAGAAGAATATCGTCAGTAACCGAATACTTCCGAGAGGTAAAAAAAGAGGAACATGTTTTGTCATAATTGGCAAACATTTAATAATTAAATAGTTAGATAAGATTCCAGCTACTGCAAATTTAGAAAAAAATAAATGCGAAAACAGTATCTACGAAATAAATTTGCATTTTACACCCATTATTTTGTATTTAATGCCGAGAAGAGAATATTTTGAGAATAACCCAATACAAAAGGATGATACAGCACAATCAGCTAATGCCTATATGAGCTTATCAGGAAGGAATCGTCGCTTTTCAAAACATGAGATTAAAACCTTTTTTACGTCCAGTATTGTATTTCTCAATCTCTGACGCAAATGATTTTTTCAGCTGCGCTGCCATAAAGTCCAAGAAAGGCTGACTGTTCTCATCTTCTTGCGACTGCCGCAAAGAAAGAATATAGTCGCCCTATCTTCTTTAAAGATTTTCGTCGGAAAAAGATGATGGCAGAACTGGATATAGTTCATCAACAAACGAGCCGTTCTCCCATTGCCATCTACCCACGGATGAACGGTTACCAAATTGAGATGAGCATTGAAACTCAATTCATATCGTTCCCGAAATGTTTCCATATTCTTTTGCTTTTCTCTCAATATAGAACAAAGTTCTTCTACTTTAGCGGGAACTTTAGGATAGCTCATATAAGAACACCCGCCCACCCCAGCAGTAACGCCGCACAAACGAAATTCACCTTTAGAAGAATCAAAAGAACCGCCCATTACATTATATACACTCCCAGTAGTACGCATTAGAGCAGCATTCAATTTTTGTAAGAAAACAGGCGTAATTTCCGCATTTTGTGCACTTTCTTCTTTGGCGAGTTCGTATGCCTTCTTCAAATCCTCATTCATCAGATGATAGACCAACGGCTTTCCTTTAGCTGTTACCCCCTCATCAAAAAGCAACTGGGTATCCAATTCGGTAAGTGTAGAGCCTCAATAGCAGTAGAATGGGTAATAAGCGAATAGAGGTAGTACTTTTCATAGTCTACCGACTGACTGATACCAAGCCTCACAAATTCTTGATTCAGTACTTCTATCTCTTGCCAGATATCTGTTCCCATGAGCAAAGGGCATAAAAGATAAGTATAAAAAGAAAGCGGGAAAAGCATTAAAACTTTCCCCGCTTCTTTATTTCGTACCCAGACCCGCATTTGAAATAATTAAAGTGGGAAAAATGTAGATAAAAAGAAAAATGCAGAAATACACTGCAATTACACTATATTTCAATATATTACAATCCGATTAAATTTTAATCCAAGTTAATCGAATTGCAAAATATTTAGCAGATGTGGGGAAAATGTGGGGAAAATATCTATATTTGCAGCAGAGTAAAATTCAACCTGCAAGTCTATGAAAGTAACCTTTATCATTAAAAAAGCAGCCAAGCGATATGATACAGAATCCATGGCTACAATCTATGTACGCTTTAGAAACGGAAGGCGGTTAGACTCCGTTGCTCCTACTCAGTTGGCTATCAATCCCAATCTATGGGATGATAAAGACGAATGTGTAAAAACGAAAGCTGTCTGCAATGAAGAAATGCGTACCCATATAAATGAAGAGATACGCCAGTTGAAAACCTATATTGAGAAGGTATATCAACAAGAAAAGGAAACAATAGACAAAGAATGGCTAAAAACAACACTTGATAAATTTTACCATCCTGAAAAATATTTTCTGCCTGAGGAAGTGGTTATCAAGCCTACCATTGGAGAACTATTCGATGAATTTCTAAACAAACACCCATTGTCGGAAGTACGAAAGAAGAATTTCCGGGTTGTCAAAAGAGCCTTACTGCGTTATGAACTATATGTAAGGGCAACAAAGAGAGGACAAAAGGGCTTTATCCTTGACATGGATTTGGTAACACCAGACACACTTCGAGATATGTGGGACTCTTTCAGAACGAATACCAATACTATGAACTTTATCCGAGTATTTATGAAACCATCCCCGAAAAGAGAACGCCACAACCAAGAAGCAAGAATACACTGATTGACTGCTTTTCAAGGATACGCACTTTCTTCCTATGGAGCTTCGACAACAAGCGTACCACAAACAGACCTTTCGACAAATTCCCGATAGAAGAATGTACATACGGTACACCTTATTATATAACACTTGAAGAAAGGGACAGAATTTTCAATGCCGACCTATCTGCCACTCCACAATTGGCAATACAGAGGATATATTTATATTCCAAACACTGATAGGCTGTCGAGTGAGCGACCTATACCGCATGACCAAACTTAATGTGGTCAATGAAGCCATAGAATACATTCCCAAGAAAACAAAAGAAGGGAATCCGGTTACGGTACGTGTTCCCCTTAATGACAAGGCAAAAGAAATCCTTGAACACTACAAAGAATATAAAGGGAAGCTTCTGCCGTTCATATCTGAACAAAAGTACAACGATGCCATAAAAAAGATATTCAAAATGGCTGGGGTTGACCGAATCGTAACTATCTTAGACCCGTTAACGCATAACGAAGTCAAGCGACCGATTTATGAAGTGGCAAGCAGCCATTTGGCAAGGCGTACTTTTATCGGCAATATCTACAAAAAGGTGAAAGACCCGAACCTCGTTTCCGCACTATCGGGACACAAGGAGGGAAGCAAAGCTTTCAGGCGATACAGAGATATTGACGAAGAAATGAAAAAAGACCTTGTGAAGCTATTAGATTAATATACTTTAAACTTTTTAGCGTATAAAATCAAGAAACAAATAAAAGAAATTCCTAACTTTGCAAGAAAATAAATTTAAAATTTGTATTATGGATAGATTGTTGCCAATAAGAATAGAAGCATGCCCACTTATAGACGCTTTAATTGAGTTCCGTTTTGAAGCAGCTATTACCAAAAGCGCAGTTTTTGGCATCATATACAATCTCATAAAAGAAGAGTATAGAGGAAATGTCATTAATTTGCCCATTTTACAAATCCCAGAACAAATTAGGGAGGTTGACCCTAACTTAAAATTTAAGCCCCTATACAGAATTGAAAACGAAAGATTTGTAATTCAAATAGGATATGATGTTTTGAGCATAAGCTCAAAAATGCCATATATAGGTTGGAGCGATTTTTCTAAACATTCATTTTCAATAATCAACAAGGTTATTAGTTCTGGAATAATAAAGCGTGTATCAAGAATAGGACATAGATATATTAATTTTTTCAAAGGAGATATTACCAATGGTCTTACGATGTCTTTTTCCATGACAGAAAAATACACATCTGAAAACTTATTGATACGGACAGATGTCAAAGATGGTAATTTTATGAACACCCTACAATTTGTAAATAATGCAAACTACAAACCACATCCTAATTCTATAGAGTGGTAGGCTCATTAATTGATATTGATACGTCTCGTGAATATTCCGACAACTATTTCACTTCTAATATAGAACAAGAAATAAATATGGCTCATAAATGCGAAAAAAAGTTGTTTTTCTCTTTGTTAAAACCAAACTTCCTAAATAGTCTAAAACCTGTTTTTGAAAATGAATAGTTTAACGACTTACATAAATACCAATATCCTATTAATGTCTGCCTTATCATGTATGACATTAACAGACACGGAATTGCTTTCTTTATCAAGTAGGCAAACATATAATGATGCTATAATACCGTCTATTAACACTCCTGTCAATCCAATAAATATTTATACAAATTATTCCATTAAGGACATTCCTATCTCAACAGAGACCATTCATGTTAATATTCCCGAGCATGAAGATTTTGAGATAATCAATTCTTTTGCGAATAAGATGTTAACGGAAGCAACTCCTATAGATGAAGAAATTCAAAATGTCATTAATGACCACTTTTGGGATATGCTATGATTACAGAAGATGAATTAAAAAAATATCTACCCAAATATTTGTCAGAAGAAAATTACAAGACCCTTTTGGCAGAACTCAAATCTTTCCCTTATAACATAGATGGAAGGATGTACACTTCTATGCTTGACAAGAATGTCATTTTTCAAGGAGATGGCTTAAAAAAAATGCCTATAATTGATTTAGTTAACATCGAAAGAGGTGTAAAAAATGTAAGTTGTTTGATTTTATCAAACACTTGTGATATGGATTTATCTAATTCTCGTATGTTTCCTGCTTCAATCATGTATGCTCCTATTATAAATCTCACAACATATATTTCAGTTCTTCAAAAACAAGGTGTTAATAGTAGCAAAATTGAAAACCACATTTCAGATCTCAAACAACAAAAAATAACCCAAATAATCTTTCTTCCTGCAAATTCCCAAATGGAAGATTCAATAGTTTTTCTTGATAAAATCTATCATGTTGACAATCGCTTTATAAACCGAGACACATTAGAAGATCAACGCTTATTTTCTTTAAGCGATTATGGTTTCTATATGTTAATATTCAAATTGTCGATACATTTCTCACGCATACAAGAGAAAGTTAATAGAGGTTGCATTGCTAATTAACTTGTATGGGACAACAAGAATATGATAATTTCAAAAGACTGATAAAGGAATGGCTTGACAACCATCCGGATGAATACGCCGATTTCGTAGAGGAAATGAACGACAAGAAGTTTAAAGGATTCTTCAAAGTTTTCAAGATAGCCACGAAATTAGCACCGAAATACAAGGAAGCCGCACGTAAAAGGATAGGCGATGACAGAACACCCGACTTTGAAGAACTGGAAAATATCCTTTTGCATTCAGACCTTGCCGAGAAAATAGTGAACGAGTTTCATAACCCAAACAAGAAAAGTATTGTCCCCGCCATGCTCGCATGGCTGTATTACGGACGGAGCTATGAATGCATGGTGGAACAGGGAGAGGAACTGACCCAAAGAAAGGATATACCTAAATTGTACAAATGGCTTATTTCCGGCATGATCAAGTTCATTATAAGAAAAAGCATCACCAATGGAATGAGAAGTAAAGAGGACTGGCAAGTTTTCAGGAAGCAACAGAAAGCCATAGAAGAGAACACTCTTGTGGAATGGGCAATAGAAGAAGATGAAGATACGGACGAGGAAGACACAGATACCTTATCAGAAGAACAACCGAAGACCGCAGGACGCAAAGCCGACACACGCACGTTGCCCGAACTTCTGATAGAAAGGCATGACATACTGATTGAAAGAATTGGCACACGATTAAAAACCCATGCTACGGAAACAGATATAGCACGGCTGTTTATCGCACTGGTGGAATACCGCTTCATGCGGAAGTGTCCCATCAAGACTTTCAGAAACGCACTGCACGAGCAATTCAATGAACAAGAAATCGTCCACGAAAGAGGCATTCAGAAAGCATACAAAAATCTTATTTCACCACTTGGAAACAGCAAGAAACTGGTAAAAGACATTGGTGAAGCCCATGAAGCCATCGAGGAATTGAAAGCCTATCTATCCAATTGAAACTCGTTTAATTCGCTTTTCGTTTTTACGAATTTAACGAATTGAATATCATTGTTTTACGATTGATTTTCATTATATATTTGCGCCACTATCCTAATCGGGGTAGTGGCTTTTCGTTTATAATACTGCCGAAACGGGAAGTCTTACAACCGGCAGTTTCAAGAAGCCTATGACAGATTTATTGGCAATTATCCAAAACGGGAACGGCAACATCAAGTTGGAAGTAACAGGAGAAGATTTGCTATTATTCTCCAACCAGTTAATCAGCCGTGCGAAACATGAGCTTTCTACCGCCATTGCGGAAGCAAGAAAGGAGAAGTATCTAACCAAAGAGGAAGTGAAAACGATGTGCGGTGTTTGTGATACCACACTCTGGCACTGGTCTAAGAAAAACTATCTGAAGCCTGTAAAGGTTGGAAACAAGGTCAGATACCGACAATCCGACATTCAGAGAATCTTAGGTGAACACAATCCTTTAATCTAAGCCTATGAAGGAGGAAGAATATATGCGCGTAGGAACAACTTTGTACAAGGTAGTCAATCAGCCATGCGCCAATGGCGGTTATGAGAAGAAACGTGTCGTATGGAACAACAGCACATTACGGCAGGACTATGGAAAGAATTATCTTGCCACCGTCCCCAAGTATGACGGCTTTTGCACCGTTCCCAATCATCTGAACTACCAAAAGGAGATTGAGGGGTTTCTGAACCTTTACGAGCCGATAGAGCATAAACCGCAACAGGGGGACTTCTCCCACATCCAATCCTTGATGCGGCACATCTTCGGGGAACAATACGAGCTGGGTATGGACTATATGCAACTGCTGTATCTACAGCCGACACAGAAGCTGCCCATTGTCCTACTTGTTTCAGAGGAACGCAACACTGGCAAAAGCACGTTCTTGAACTTTCTGAAAGCCGTGTTTGAAAATAATGTGACTTTCAACACCAACGAGGATTTCCGCAGTCAGTTCAATTCCGACTGGGCAGGAAAGCTGCTAATCGTTGTGGACGAAGTTTTGCTCAACCGCAAGGAAGACAGCGAACGGTTGAAAAACCTAAGCACCACTTTCACCTACAAGGTGGAAGCCAAAGGCAAAGACCGAACGGAGATTGCTTTCTTTGCCAAGTTCGTGCTATGTTCCAACAACGAATATCTGCCCATACTCATAGACGCAGGAGAAACACGCTACTGGGTGCGGAAGATAATGCCGTTGCAGAGTGATGATACCAACTTTCTGCAAAAGCTAAAAGCGGAAATACCCGCATTTCTTTATTTCCTGACCCAAAGGGAACTATCCACAACACAGGAAAGCCGTATGTGGTTCAACCCAAGACTGACACATACCGCAGCCTTGCAGAAAATAATCCGAAGCAACCGCAACCGACTGGAAATAGAAATGACCGAGTTGTTGCTTGACATCATGTCGAACATGAACGTGGAAAGCGTATCATTCTGCCTGAACGACCTTGTAACCTTGCTACTCTATTCACAGGTCAAGGTTGAAAAGTATCAAGTGAGGAAAGTTGTGCAGGAAGTATGGAAACTTACTTCCGCACACAATTCGCTATCCTACACCGCTTATGAGTTCGCACCCCATCGTGAGTGCCACTATGAACCGAAAAGGAAAACTGGTCGGTTTTATACGGTAACGAAAGAACAACTGACCGCTATCTAATTATTTTGATGAAATGATGAATAAGGGAAGTAACATATTGCCTTACAGATAGATATGTATTCATCAAACACTCATCAACAACGATTGCTGATGAAAAAAGAAAACATCATTTTTCTTTTGGCAAGCAATCTGATGAGAAAAAGATGAATCGATATAATTCTGTTTAACAGCGTATTACATTTCAAATTCATCAAATCATCATTTTTTCATTCACCTACAAATCCGTAAGAAAATGACAATAGAAGAAGCTAAAAGCATACGAATAGCCGACTACCTGCACAGCTTGGGTTATTCACCAGTAAAACAACAAGGTATCAACCTTTGGTACAAATCTCCGTTTCGGGAAGAGAGTGAAGCATCGTTCAAAGTGAATACCGAACGTGAACAATGGTATGATTTCGGTTTGGGAAAGGGCGGAAACATCATTGCACTGGCTGCACATCTGTACGCTACCGACCATGTACCTTACATCTTGAAACGGATAGCGGAGCAGACACCGCACGTGCGCCCGATATCTTTCTCTTTTGGCAAGCAAAGCTCTTCCGAGCCGAGCTTCCAACATCTGGAGATTGTTCCGCTGTCATCTCCTGCCCTGCTTGCCTACTTGCAAGGTAGAGGAATAAATACAGAACTGGCGAAAAGAGAATGTAGTGAAGCCCGTTTCACCCACAACGGCAAGCGGTACTTTGCCATCGCCTTTCCCAATGGTTCGGGTGGGTTTGAGGTTCGCAACCGCTATTTTAAGGGGTGCATCGCCCCAAAGGAAATCTCCCACATCAGACAGTCGGGAAAAGTGAGGAATACCTGTTATATATTCGAGGGATTTATGGACTACCTCTCCTTTTTGACATTGAGACAAGAGAGCTGCCCGAATTATCCGGAATTGGACGGGCAGGACTACATTGTATTGAACTCAGTATCGAATGTAAACAAGGCTCTCTATCCGTTGGGCAATTACGAACGCATCCACTGCTTTTTCGACAACGACCATGCAGGCATGGAAGCCCTCCAACAAATCCGCAAGGAATACGGCAGAAACCGATACATCCGTGACGCTTCACAGATTTACAGCGGATGCAAGGACTTGAACGAATACTTACAGAAACAGGTTGAAAGAAAAAGACAAGTCCAATCCGTCAAAGGAGTGAGCAGCCAGTCACCGAAAAAGAAAAACGGCTTTCGGTTATAGCCCACTATAACTACACGCTCCGCTTTCGTAGTTGTGGGCTCTCCCGAGGGGATTAGGGCTTTGCCTAATGACCCACTCAAGGCGTTTCACCCCTGAGAACCCCGAGCAAAGAGTGACCCTCTCTTTGCAATCTCCGCTTATGGGTTACCCCTAAGAACCCCTCTGCGAAAGCGAGCAAAATAATCAATTGCAAACAAAGAAAAGAAGCTATGGCAACAAAATCAAGCATACATATCAAGCCTTGCAACATCGCATCGAGCGAGGCACACAACCGAAGGACTGCCGAATATATGCGTAATATCGGGGAGTCCAGAATCTATGTCGTTCCCGAACTTTCCACCGATAACAAACAGTGGATAAATCCCGACTTCGACACTCCCGAACTGCGAACTCATTATGACAATATCAAGCAAATGGTCAAGGAAAAGACCGGACGTGCCATGCAGGAAAAGGAAAGGGAACGCAAGGGAAAGAATGGAAAGATTATCAAGGTGGCGGGATGTTCACCCATCCGTGAAGGAGTATTGCTCATCAGACCAGACACCACACTGGCTGATGTACGCAAATTCGGTGAAGAGTGCCAAAGACGCTGGGGTATCACTCCGCTACAGATTTTCCTGCACAAAGACGAAGGGCATTGGCTGAACGGTCAGCCGGAAGCGGAAGATAAAGAGAGCTTCCAAGTCGGTAACAGATGGTTCAAACCAAATTATCATGCTCATGTCGTATTCGACTGGATGAACCATGAAACTGGAAAGAGCCGAAAGCTCAATGACGAGGATATGGCAACCATGCAGACCCTTGCTTCCGATATTCTCCTGATGGAACGTGGGCAGGCAAAAACTGTTACAGGTAAAGAGCATCTGGAACGAAACGACTTCATCATTGAGAAGCAGAAAGCCGAACTGCAACGTATAGAGGAAACCAAGCGACACAAGGAGCAACAGGTAAGCCTTGCCGAGCAGGAACTCAAACAGGTAAAAGCAGAGATACGCACGGACAAACTCAAAAGTGCAGCTACCGATGTAGCCACTGCCATAACCAGCGGTGTAGGTTCTCTTTTCGGAAGTGGTAAATTAAAAGATTTGGAACAAGCCAACGAAAGTTTACGGTATGAAATTTCCAAGCGTGACAAAAGCATTGATAACTTAAAAGTTCAGATGCAACAAATGCAGGAACAGCACGGTAATCAGATTCGTAATATACAAGGAATACATAATCAAGAGCTTGAAGCCAAAGACAAGGAAATATCACGATTGAACGCCATTCTTGAAAAAGCGTTCAACTGGTTCCCATTGCTTAAAGAAATGTTGAGAATGGAAAAATTGTGTTATGTCATAGGTTTTACCAAGGGGATGATAGACTCTCTTTTGTACAAAAGGGAAGCTATCAGATGCAATGGGAAAATCTATTCCGAAGAACACAGACGGAAGTTTGACATCAAAAACGATATTTTCAGAGTTGAAAAAAATCCAACCGACAGCAATAAACTTGTTCTAACCATAAACAGACAACCAATAAGCGAATGGTTCAGAGAACAATGGGAGAAATTAAGAAGAGGTTTACGACAGACGGTTGAAGAACCAAGAAAAAGCAGAGGTATGAAACTTTAAATATCTGTATTGTTTTCCTCTATACACAATACAAAGAAAGGCTAAGTTGAAAAAAACTTCCTTCTTTATGAGAAGTATGAACCCATCAGCATCCCATAGATCTGCTGGTGGGACACTTTTTATTATAGCAATATTACCTGCTTTCAATCTTATTGGGCAAAAAGAAACATTGGTTTGTAACGGTAAGATTTACTCGGAAACTCATAAGCAAAAGTTTGAGGTAAGGGAAGCTACCTTTAAGATTGATAAAAACCTTGCAAATGATAGCAAACTAACATTGACAATAAACAAGCAACCTATTTCCGACTGGTTTAAGGAGCAGTTTGGGAAAATGCAGCAGTCTATGAGAAGTAAAGGATTTAGGCTATAATTCACGATTATTCTGAAATTACATAGCAAAAAATAATGAATATTATTCTTTTTACATTAAATTTGCGTTTAAGAGAAAATGGCAACGTCGCCATTCTAAAATTCTTTTTTTATGAAAAAAAAATAAAAGAAGACTCACATAGTATCTTCCCCATTGCAAGTCTATGTTGAAGTCTCTAATCAAAGCAATGGTTTGGTATATAGAGCATAAAGAAACTATTGATACATTAATAAAATAGTTACGTGACATCTTTATAAATTTATATTGCCAGTAAAAACAAGAGGGATGTGTAAATACTCATCCCTCTTTTCAAAAAACGCCTTGATTTGTTTTCATTCATTCTAAATATAGCCACAAGTATGAAGATCTTTTAATCATCTAACTATGGATTTCATAATTTTCTACGCGAGTTCGGGATAAAAAAGTTAGGAAAAAGTTGGTAATCACGCCAGAGTTTTGTATATTTATAGTTGATAATCAAAAATATTACAAGACTAGCAAGCGATGATTACCAAAGACAAAGTTATAGAGATTTTCTGTATTATCGATGAATTTGACAAGAATTTGAGTGACGAACTCTCAAAAAACCTGCGTCTGCCCTCTGTGGACAAGGACGGCCTCAGGCGCAGGAACCGTCCGGGCAGGATGTCCGAAAGCGAAATAATGACTGTCTTGGTGTGCTACCATTTCGGCACATACCGCATCTTCAAGGATTACTATCTCACCTGCATCAGAGGAAGTTTGAAAGACTGTTTTCCGGATGCGGTTTCATACAACCGCTTCGTCGACTGATGCCAAGGGTATTCTTTCTGATGATGCTTTTCATGAAGTTGTACGCCTTCGGCAAATGTACCGGCATTACGTTCGTGGACAATACCATGATTCCCGTGTGCCACAACCTCAGGAGGTATATGAACAAGGTTTTCGCAGGTCTGGCCCAAGACGGGAAAGGTACGATGGGATGGTGCCACGCTTCAAGCTGCATCTGCTGTGCAACGACGCCGGGGACATCATAACCTTCTGCCTGACTGGAGCAAACGTGGACGACAGGGACGAAAAGGTATGGAAGGTATTCACCAAGGAACTCTACGGGAAGGTCTTTGCCGACAGGGGATATATCAAGAGGGAACTTTCCGAATCACTCTTCGAACAGGGCATACATCTCGTACATGGGATCAAGGCCAATATGAAGAACAGGCTCATGCCCATGTGGGATAAAATCATGCTCCGCAAAAGGTATGTCATCGAGTGCATCAACGAGCTGCTCAAGAATAAGGCAAACATCGTGCATTCACGGCATCGCTCTCTACATAACTTCATAATGAACATCTGTTCGGCACTCACCGCATACTGTTCCTTCGACAACAAACCGGAGGCTTTACCTGTACACGTGGAAAATAGTACGCAATTGGCACTCTTTTAAACGAGAATTATCCCGAACTCGCGTA
>ENA-OQCX01000150-OQCX01000150.1-human-gut-metagenome-genome-assembly--contig:-NODE-150-length-36197-cov-2.613058_pt1 | contig 36197 bp, 45 predicted proteins | sample MGYA00242762_ERZ504587 | MGnify/ENA primary metagenome ERZ504587 (study PRJEB26092, sample SAMD00036337) | human gut metagenome | host: Homo sapiens | study: EMG produced TPA metagenomics assembly of...
TGATTGTCTTTCTACCATAGTCTTCATTTTACCTTTGTATTTGGATGATACAAAGGTCATTATACTTATCCTATGGCGGCGCACTTTTCAATTGGAATATTGGCGCACTTTTCAATTAGTATCTACAGGGAATGCAAGGTTTTTCGGTCAAAATACTACCCGCAGGGCTGGAGATTTTTACCGAAAACAGGAGGCTTGACCTTGCTTTCCCGTCCAATCCCGGAATTACCTTTGCGCCCAGAACGAAAATGACTGACTGATGCGGCTTACTGAAAGGCGCAAAATGGAGGTAAACGAAAACAGAGGCAGATTGTGTAGAAAAAAACTTCAGGGGAAAATCCGTAAAAAAAAGAATCACCAAAAGGAAAAAGACATCACCGGAAGCGTGAAAAGGGCAAACCACAACAAAGGAAGTATGATTGTTTCCGATCCGACGGAACTTGTTCAGCCGGGTGGCAACAATCATTCTTCCCGGTTTGTCCGGCTGTGTGTGGGCGCCTGTTTCATTCATGGGGCAGGCTGACACACTCTGCATTCACTTTCCGCTTCCGGCAAAAGAGACAGCGAAAAAAGAAAAATCATTTGAAAACCCGTAAAAGCACCTCTTGGCATAGGCGCAAAAGAAAGGGGCATTGCTTCATCTGTCTAAACATCGTTTAGGCGTGAGGCAATGCCCTTTTCTCCAGCTATGCGGTAGTCGGCACACGTTTGTTCCAAACTCGTTTTGGGCAATGGTGTGCGACGGACAATACCGCTTTTACGGAAAATTCTTATGAATGAGGGGATAAAAAACGGGAGTTATATCAAAATCTCGAATTAAATAGCTACTTTTGCATACGAAGAGTTCTTTGAAGGTTACGCAACGCGCAGAAGGATAATGCAGTAGATAACTAACTAAATCGTAACCTATTACTATCAAGAGCAATTAACCTACGCTCATTTCCAATAAATTACACTCTTTTCGTAACTTCGTAGAGCAAACAGACGGGATTGCCGCCTACATTCAAAAAGATTTATACAATGAAACTGTCCTCAAAGAAGCTCTTGCCGATTTTCCCTTACCTGATACACAGGTAGAATATGCTTACCAAGAAGCAGAAGACAAAGACTGGAATGAAGAATGGGAAAAGAATTTCTTCCAGCCCATTATCATTGGCGACCGCTGTGTCATCCACAGCACATTCCATCGCGACATTCCGCAAGCAAAATACGATATAGTCATCAACCTCAAATGGCATTCGGTACAGGACACCACGAAACGACCAGTCTCATTATCGGTGAATTGCTGGATAACGACCTGCAAGGCAAATCTTTGCTTGATATGGGATGCGGAACATCCATTCTCGCCATACTGGCACGTATGCGCGGTGCTGCGCCCTGTACAGCCGTCGATATAGATGAATGGTGCGTACGCAACTCTCTTGAAAACATAGAGCTAAATGGAGTAGACCGTATATCCGTTTTTCAAGGAGACGCTTCTCTGTTAAAAGACCAAGGACCTTTTGATGTAATCATAGCCAACATCAACCGTAACATCCTGCTGAACGACATGAAACGATATGTAAGTTGCATGCATCCGGGGTCGGAACTATATATGAGCGGTTTTTACGTAGATGACATTCCTATAATACAGGCCGAGGCGGAGCATAACGGACTGCGTTTCGTACATCATAAGGAAAAAAACCGTTGGGCCGCAGTGAAGTTTGTATTATGACACAACGATAAAAGGAAGAAAACGGAAAGCAAACTATTGCAGGGTCATACCAACCAATTCTTCCAACGTGCCGTTAAAAACATTCAGATCGACTTCTTCTTCAATGCCGGGGACATTACCTACATCGGTATGTTGCCAAAAATGCCATTTGCCCTCGTACTTCACGGAATCAACGTAATAATGGGCTATCCAGTAAGGATAAGCGTTGAATATGGAGTCGTTGAGATAACGTTTCTTAAATTTATAAGAAGTGTAAAGAATCGGTTTTACGCCGTAATGCGCCTCTACTCTGTCGAGCCAGGTTTTAACGGCAGATTTCAGTTCCTGAGGAGATCTCTTTCCCGTAGTTTCCACATCAAGAACGGGGGGAAGGTCTCCTTTTGACAAGTGTACCGTACTAATAAAAAAAGTCAGCCTGCTTATGCGCATCTGTCTTGGGCAGGAAATAATGATAAGCTCCTCGGATAAAACCGTATTTCTGTGCCTGACTGAAATTTTCTACAAAAGTTTCATCGCCATAATCGCCCCCTTCGGTAGCTTTCATAAAGACAAAATGTATGGGAAATTTCGCTTCTTTATTATGAAGGAGCTTATCCCAATCTATAATACCCTGATAGTGGGAAATATCAATGCCATGCACCTCATAGTTGCAAGGCATGCATACGCCGTAGCCTTTTAAACCGTAACAAGGTTTCCAACGATAAGCATAAGGACGGATAAAGAACCAATAGAATCCTGCTGAAAATACCGCTATAATACAAAATGCCAATAAATTACGCAACCATACAGGCATGGGACGAGACACCGTCTGTTTCTTTTTTCTATAAGAAGTACGACGGGATACAGGTTTGCGCCGGGAAACTGTACTGTTTTTAGAAGGCATTCAAGTATATTGAAGTAATAAATATCTATCAAAATAAAACACAAACTACACAGATTACACAAACTCGGATTTGCGCAACTCTTGTGTAATTTGTGTTCTACATAGCCAATTACTGCAAATGCAGCAATTGGCTATAAGATTTTATCTACCTTGTTCCAGTTGCAAAGTCTTGGTAGGCTGGTCGCAAACTTCGGCAGGACCGAAGTATTGGATAGGACCCGGATAAACATAGTCTGTTTCCACAGCCCAACGCTCACGCTGAGCGGCAAATGTCTTGAAAGGAGCACCGTCCAGTCTTACCAAAGCTTTCTGGATAACCGGTTTCATTTCGCCGTGACGGCGTTCCATATTCATCATCATTGTAATAGGCACACCACCTGCAATCCACTCTTCGGCAGGAGCAGTAGTATTACGCACGGAAGACATGTAACCGGTCTTACCGTTAGCAATCAGCGCAGATGCCGCATAACCCAAAGAGTAGCAGTAGTCGGCATCGAAATTAGACGGAGCAGCGCAACGTCCTTCGTAACCGAAGAAGTGATGCTGTGCCGCGAACTTACCTACATATTTACCTTCTTCTTTCCACTGAGCCAATTTGGCAGCTACCATTTCGGACAACAGTTTCTCCGTTTCAATGAGAGATACCTGTACGTTTCCGTGCGGGTCACGGTCCAATGACAACTGACGCGCTACACCTTCGGGAAGGCTGGCATAGATAGCGGCATTTTCCGGAGAAAGTTTGCGGATGATATAGTCGCGTTGGTGTGATTTCTTAATCTGAGAGAACTCTTCTGCATTGGCAGCCAAGAAATCATTCAACTCAGCGATAAGACGTTTCATAGCGGGGATGAACTCAACCAAGCCCTCGGGGATAAGAACCGTACCGAAGTTATTGCCCTGTGCGGCACGATTAGCCACCACCTGAGCGATACCCGTTACGATATCATCCAAAGACATATCCTTAGCTTCAACTTCTTCGGAGATAATGCAGATATTAGGCTGTACCTGCAATGCACATTCCAAAGCGATATGTGAAGCGGAACGTCCCATCAGTTTTATGAAATGCCAGTACTTACGTGCCGAGTTACAGTCGCGCTGGATATTACCGATTACTTCAGCATACGTTTTGCAAGCTGTATCGAATCCGAAAGAAGTTTCAATCATTTCGTTCTTCAAGTCACCGTCGATAGTTTTCGGACATCCGATAACCTGTACACCGCAATTCTTCGCAGCATAATACTCAGCCAATACGCAGGCATTTGTATTAGAATCGTCACCACCGATAATAACCAGTGCTTTGATATTCAATTCTTTCAAGATTTCCAGTCCTTTTTCAAACTGTTCCTCTTTCTCCAATTTAGTACGGCCTGAACCTATGATATCGAAACCGCCGGTATTACGATATTCATCGATGATATCGGCCGTCAGTTCCATATAGTTATGGTCTACCAAACCACCGGGGCCAAGAATAAAACCGTACAGTTTGCTATCTTTGTTCAACTTTTTAATACCGTCAAAAATACCGGATATCACATTGTGACCACCGGGAGCCTGACCACCGGAAAGGATTACACCCACATTCATAGCAGGGAAATCAACGGTCTCATCGGTATTTTCGAACTTAATCAAAGGCATCCCATAAGTATTGGGAAACAATTTCTTGATTTCTTCCTGATCGGCAACTGACTGGGTAGCTGCGCCGGCCACTGCTTTTACAGTACCTTTCAGCCTTTCGGAAGTTTGGCTGATAGGCAGCCCTTGCAATTTGCAATGCACTTTTAGTCATTTCTCTTAAATATTTAAAGGTGTTAATAAAGTTTCGTTTAAAAGCGTCGCAAATTTCGCTCTTTTCCGCAAGAAATGCAAACTGAAAAGGGAAATAATTAAAAGTGAGCGCTAAAACAAAACAAGAGAGAATATCACTTATATCTCTTGAAGCGCTTTCATCAATTTTTCTTCTTCGCCGCTCCCCACGGTCGAAAGCCGCAAAATAGGAATCTCATATAATGTAAGAATATGATCTTTCTTTATATCTCGTTGATACTGCTGTGTTTTCTCATTATGATAAGAATAGCCATCCGTCTCCACTACCAATATTGGTTTCTTGCTGACATGGTTAATTATAAGAAAATCCACGTGAGTATTATAATTAGCAGCATATGCCCGTTCATCCTCATTTAAAAGGATAGTATCTTTGATGAGATGACGTAAAGGAATATGACATAATACTCCCAAATGATGAAACTCCCGATATTTTTTTAAAACTGTTTGTATAAAAGCAAAAGTAATGTTTTCCGAATCATACTCAGATATTTTCGGATGTGCCTGAATAAAAGCCAAACGTTGACGGGTATATTGACTATACAAATAATCAAAAATAGAATGTATCCTACTCTCACTGACTGTGAAGTTATTATATTCAATATAAGACAACAATTCACTGATATTACCTTCAAAAGCTGTTCGTTACCCGAGACAACCAGACAGAACCGCTTTTTGGCCCTTGATATGGCAACATTCAGCAGGTTCGGATCATCGCTGAATTCGGTTATCTGATCATCCACCACACTCATAATAATAGTATCTTTCTCCCGTCCTTGAAACTTATGAACAGTAGCAGATTCTATTGCAGGTAATTGCCGAGACAATTCATCAACTTGAACATTATAAGGAGTGATAATTCCAATATCCGTCTGTTCGGGTAAATGAGCTATCACTTCATCACGAATTACATCAATTTCCCGCTGATTATAGTGTTTACGAGCATGATGTCCCGGCACTGTCTTGATTGCGCACAATGTATCAGGTTTTCCATCATCCTCGGTCATAATAAGCAAACCACCGCTATAAAACTTACGATTACAAAAGTCAATAATACGAGGATGGCAACGGTAATGTTCCCGAAGCAATGTTTGCGGGGCATCGGGCAAAAGAGTACATACCGACTGTAAAAAGCTGTTTCCGGCACAATCATAACCGGAAGGGATATCGAATTCCGCGACAATAGCATCAAGCTTTTTTTTATCCTCGCCTGTCACTATATTGGGCAACTGCAAAGTATCTCCCACAATAACAACATTTTTTGCACATGTCAGCGCCAAAGCACCCGTTTCAATAGAAACTTGCGATGCCTCATCCATAATCAGATAGTCGAATTCTGCTTGATCGGACAAACAAATACGTGAAGAGAATGTAGTACTCAGCACTACCGGATATTGCTCCAGTACACTCTGGTAATCTACTCGCAAATCCCTGACAGAAGAAAAAACCTTACGCTTTTCCTTGCCGTATTTCTTAAACAAGGATGCTTTGAATAGCTGCATAGATACTTCCGTTAATCTGTTCAGTTCAGTCTTGGCATTATAGGTTTTCAATTCGGCTTGCAAGTTCGTTATCCGTTCGTTTAATTCCTCAATCTTTCGATGGTAATACAAAGTTTGCAGTTCCGTAATAATAGCAGATAGATTATGCTTATCAAACTTAGAGTTCAGTTTTAATACATATCGTCCTATCAAATTCATCCACCACCATTGAAGAGCCGCCAAACACTTATTCCACCATTCTTTGGGAACAATGACATCCTTCTCTGCATATGCCTGAAACTGTAACCACAAATTTAAAAGACGCGTGGAAGATAGATAGTTAGCACTATTGAAAGAAGTAATTTTCAAATATCTGATCCCGTTTGAAATGATTATACTCTAACTCTACAGCTTGAAGCTCTTGTTTGGACAAAGCCAACTCCTCTTGTACTGCAAAAATCCTGTCAAGCTTCTTCAAAAGATTTTCCGCCTCTTCCTCTTTCTGGAGTTTTTCCCCTACATTACACTCCCAGTCTTGAAGTTCATCGGGTACAGCAGGCTGATTACCTATAAACGCCTCTTTATTTCCTTTCCTGCCCAATGGTGCCACTATAAAGCCAAGTCCCGCCTTATCCAGCTTCTCAAGAACATTGGTCGTCGCTGAATTGTTGTTTGAAACGACTAAAACAGTCTTTCCTTTGCGTATAATATTAGCTATAATATTGAGGATAGTTTGTGTCTTTCCTGTTCCCGGCGGACCTTTGAATGATACTGATCTGATGTTCAAAAGCACAAACTACAGCTCGTTTCTGACTGGCATTGCATCCAAAAGGGTATATAGCCGACCGCTCTTATCCTTCTTCAATGCTTTCTTTGGATTTAAATATGGAGCAATAGCTCTGCTATCATCAATAAAATCAATCTTTTCATAAAGTTTGGAAAGCAATCCGATATTATCTTTTTCTTCCTCTTTACCGAGAATATTAGTAGATGCCACCGCCTTCAAATATTCAAATACACTTTGCGATTTACCATCACTCAAACATGAAGTCCTGATTACCAATTCTTCATCCAAGAGATACTGTGAGTAATTGGAAGTGTAAACTACATACCAATAAGTACTACCCCTATATTCAAAAGAAAATACTCCTTTTAAATCGTACACTCTGCGCTGACGAATGAATATTCGGTTATGAGCGATGTCAATTTGTTTAGAGCACGTCAGCCATACAACTTTCTCACTGCCATATCTATATACCTTAGAAGAACCGCGATACTTCACATTAAAGCGACCAGCGTCATCCCGACCTATTTCTTCTATTTGCAAGGTCTTATTTTCTCCATTAATCAAAATAAGGTTTTGAGTAGCATCAACCATACTTCTTTTGTGTTTTAACCTAATATCAGTTCGAATAAATCCCACGGTTAAAGTTACGGATATTTATAATATGACAGGTATTTTCCGAAAACGAAATCTTACATACCCGTAAAAAAACAAGAGTACTCCCACAACCAGTAAGAGCACTCTTGATTTCTATCGTAAACAGCTTTACGGTTTATTTCTCTATCTGCCAGCCTCCACCCAAAGCCTTATAAACATTTACCACTGCTATCAGTTCGTCACGGATTGCATTGCTGACACCAATCTGGGCATCGAAATATCCACGCTGGGCATCAAGCACGTCCATGTAATTAATAACACCATTAATATATTGCAACTGCGCTAAATCCACGTACGTTTTGGCTGAACGTTCCAACTTGAGACGCAACTAATACACTTCCTTTATTTTGTTGAAATCCACAATTGCGTTCTTAGCCTCTTTAAAAGCATTCAGCACCGTTTTCTCATAGCTATGAACTTCCGCCTCAAACGAAGCTTTCTGTGCCTTTAGAGCAGCCCGATTTTTACCCCAATTGAAAAGCGGAGTCAATACCGCTCCGTTCAACAATGAATAAGGCGACTGAAGGAAATTTGACAAGACATCACTCTCCAATCCAAACTGACCGGTCAGCGACAACCGAGGAAACATATTGGTATAGGCCACTTTCACACGGGCATGTTCAGCTATAAGCTGCTGCTCCGCAGCACGAATGTCAGGACGACGTTCCAATAAGCCGGACGGCAATCCTACAGGTAAAGACTCCGGCACATCCAACTCCTCCAAAAAACGGCTGCGCTCTATACGTGTAGGAAATTCACCGGCAAGAAAAGCTATGTCATTCTCCTTGATGGAAATCTTACGTTCCAGATCCGGGACAAGCGTAGCTGTACGCGCCAACTCTACTTGCGCCTGCTGATAAGATGTCTCCGAAGTAAGTCCGCCTTCAAAACGGATTCTTGCAAGACGCACACCTTCTTCACGAGCCTTTTGTGTCTGACGGACAATTTCCAATTCTGTATCGAGTGCTACCAGCTCGTAATATGCCTGCGCCACTTCCGCAACAATTGTCATGCGCAAGGCACGCTGTGATTCTATACTTTGCAGATAATCGGCTACGGCAGCTACTTTTTTCCAACGCAGATTTCCCCAAAGGTCAAGTTCCCACGACAAAAGAGCCTTTGCCTCATAGCTGTTACCCACATCGCGGCTATGTCCGCCATAGTTTTCAACTTCACGCTCTGCCTCTATTTTTCCATCCAGCTGAGGGAGTAAATTAGCTACGCTGATACGTTTCTGAGCCGCCATTTCTTTCACACGAGCGGCCGCAACGAGCATATCTTTGTTATACTCCAATGCGCGTGCTATCAGATTGCGCAAAGTATTGTCTGTATAAACTGCCTGCCACTGCTCATCGGCAATGCTGATGCTGTCCTGCTGTTGCATCAAACTGTCGGGCAATGCCATTTCGGGACGGACATAGCTTTTGCCTACCTTGCACGATGCTAAAAGAACCGGGGCGAGCAACAGAAGTATATATATATTCTTTTTTTTCATAAGCGTGTAATCAGAATTCATTTACAATGTTATCATCAATCTTTCTTGATTTTGTGCTGCACTTTTTCCTTTGCCTTATAAATCAAAACAAAGAAGAAAGGCACAAGCACGATGCCGAATACAATGGCAAAAATCATTCCAAAGAAAACTCCCGTACCTATTGCCTGACGGCTTGCAGATCCCGGTCCGCTTGCAAGAACCATAGGAAGCATACCCAACACAAAGGCAAGTGAAGTCATCAATATAGGCCGGAAACGGAGTTGGGCGGCATGAATGGCCGACTGCACCAAATCTCCTCCATTATCCACCTGTACTTTGGCAAACTCAACGATAAGGATAGCATTTTTTGCTGCAAGTCCCACCAACATTACCAAACCAATCTGGAAATAAATATCATTTTCCAAGCCACATACAGCAACACCCAAATAAGCTCCCAAAGCAGCTACCGGCAACGAAAGCAATACAGCAATAGGCACAGTCCAGCTTTCGTATTGTGCTGCCAGGAACAGGAATACGAAGAGGAATACCAACGTCAGCACCAGTCCGGTCTGCCCACCGGCTTGCTTTTCCTGATAAGAAAGTCCGCTCCACTCAACACCTATATTATCCGGTAAATGTTCGCGCGCTATCTGTTCCATAATCTCCATAGCCTGGCCGGAACTGTACCCCTGTGCCGCCGAACCGAGGATAACTGCAGTAGTAAACATATTGAAACGTTTAATACTACCCGGACCGGTCGTATAGGATGCATTGCCCAACGAGGTTAACGGAACCATCGCACCATTAGCTGCTTTTACAAAGAACAGATTAATGTTCTCTTTGTGCTCACGATACGGAGCTTCAGCCTGAATATATACCTTATATATACGATTGAACATATTAAAGTCATTTACATATACGGAACCCGTATAAGCTTTCATCGTAGAGAACACATCTGCCAACGGCACTCCCAGCATCTTCACCTTGTCACGGTCTACATCAAAATAGAGTTGCGGAATCTCAGACTGCAAAGAAGAAGAAAGCCCCGTCAATTCCTTGCGTTTCTGAGCATAATACATCAAAGTATCCGCTGCCTGTACCAGATTTTCAAAAGTAGCTTCCCCACGTGCCTCAAGTTGCATTTCAAAGCCACCGGATGTTCCCAATCCCGGGATTACAGGAGGAGTAGAAAGATAGACTCTACATTCGGGGTATTCCCTCAAATCCTTTTCCACTTTCTCCATTATTTTATTGATAGTGGTATTTTTGCGTTCCTCCCAGGGCTTCAATATAACAGTTAACTCACTGCGCGCTGATTGCTTCCTACACGCGGACTGCTACCCGTTACATTCTGCACATAAGCCACATACGGATTCTGCTCCAGATACTGCACGGCACGATCGGTCACGATACGGTACGTTCCAAAGTAGAACCTTCCGGCAGTTCCAACTCCACTTTAAAGTATCCCTGGTCTTCCACCGGCAAGAAACTGGTAGGAATCAGACGGTGAATGATGAAAATAGCTATCAATACCATACCGAATGCACTCATCAAACGTCTGGGATGCTTGATAACGCGGCTGATAACACCAATATACTTATGATTACTGATATTCAACCATTCGTTAATCTTACGGAACACGATATTCTTTTTCTTTCCGCTGTCGGGCTTCAGGATAAGCGAACACATCACGGGACTAAGCGTCAGTGCCACAACTGTAGAAAGCAATACCGATACAGCAATGGTAATAGTAAACTGGCGATATAATTGTCCGGTGATACCGCTCAGGAAGCTTACCGGAACAAATACGGCACAGAGCACCAATGAGGTTGCAATCAAAGCACTTGCCAAACCGTTCATTGCTTTTTTCGTTGCTTCATAAGGAGAGAGTTTTTCCGTTTCCATCAGATGTTCCACATTCTCCACTACCACAATAGCATCATCCACGACAATACCGATAGCAAGAATCAATCCCAACAATGTCAATATATTCAGCGAGAAACCGAAAATAAGCATGAAACCGAAAGTACCGATCAAAGAAATAGGCACTGCAACAACAGGTATCAAAGTAGCACGCCAGCTTTGCAGTGAAAGGAACACTACCAATACCACAAGAACCAATGCTTCGAACAATGTCTTATACACCTCGTGGATAGACTCCGAAATATAGGTAGTCATATCAAAAGGTATCTCGTAACTCATTCCTTCAGGAAAGTTCGCACTGATTTCTTCCATTGCCTTCTTCACGTTGTCCGCCACTTCCATAGCATTGGCACCCGGAAGCATATAAATGCCGAGAACTGCCGCATTTTCACCGTTAATACCACTTTCCGTACTATATGAGGAAGCTTCAAGTGACACTCTGGCCACATCGCGAAGACGAATAATAGACCATTGGCGTTGGCACGGACCACAATATCCTCAAACTGCTTTGCCGAACTCAAACGGCCTTGCGTTGTAATAGGAATTGTAATGTCCAAACCTTGCACCGGCTGCTGTCCCAAAACACCGGCAGCCGATTCGCGGTTCTGGTCTTTCAAAGCATTCTGCAAATCCTGAACAGTCAATCCGAAATTTGCCAGTTTGTCCGGCATGGCCCAAATCTGCATGGCATAGTAACGGCTACCGATATTGGACACACGTCCCACACCGGGAATACGACGCAAAAGGTCAAGTACATTAATGGTAGCAAAGTTACTCAGATAGATTTCATCGAATTTCGGATCGCTGGAAGTCAAACAGATTGTCATCAGCTGACTGGGAGCCTGCTTTTCTACCGAAATACCATTCTGAATGACTTCCGCAGGCAGACGGCTTTCCGCCAGCTTTATACGGTTTTGAATTTCCACGGCAGCCAAATCCGGATCGGCAGATACATCAAAGGTCACGGTTGCCGAAAATCCACCGGAATTGGAACTGTTGGACTCCATGTACAACATACCCGGAGTACCGTTTATTTCCTGTTCGATAGGAGTCGCCACTGCTTGTGACACAGTCAGCGCACTTGCCCCCGGATAGGATGCACTGATTTTCACAACGGGCGGTGTTATCTGTGGGTATTGATCCACCGGAAGCATAGTCAGACCGATGATACCGACAATTACAATCACAATCGATATCACCGCCGAGAATACAGGGCGGTCTATAAAGAAACTTACTTTCATACTGTTATTTTACTTTGAGAGATTCTTATCCTTTTCTTTATTCTCAGAAGCGGCTTTTTTATTCAAAGAGTCTGCCGGCTGCTCATCTTCCTTTTTGGGAGCAACTGCCTGTGCACGCACTTTCATTCCCGGAGTAAGTTTATGGAAACCTTCCGTCACTACCTGCTCGCCTGCCGCCAGTCCGCGTTCAACAACCATATTGTTACCAAACTCAGGTCCTAATTCAATGAAGCGCTTTTCAACTGTCGAATCGCGGCGCATTACATATATATAAGCACCGCCCTTCTCAATGGTAACGGCCTTTTGAGGAACTGCCACAGCACCTTCGCGTACGTCCAACAACAGTTTTACTTTCGTAAACTGTCCGGGCAGCAATACTCTGTTCGGATTAGGCATTTCGGCACGAACGGAGAACGTACCGGTTTGCGGGTCAACCTGAGGTTCTGCAAAATCGACATAACCTTTATAAGGATAAACAGTATTATCAGCCAAAGTAATCGTGATATTAGGCTGCCAAGAGCGGTAGAATCCTGACGGCCTATCTCTATATTGCGCTCTTTGCTTTTAAGATAGTCCAATGCGGTCATGCTGAAATCTACCAATACCGTATCACTTTTCACTATGGTAGCAAGCAATGATTTAGCCCCGGGACCTACCAATGTTCCCAAGTCCACATTTCTTTCACTGATATGCCCTGACAGCGGAGAACGCACAATGGTATACCCCAGCTCCAATTCCGCCTGATCCAGATCGGCCTGACTCATAGCGACAGAAGCTCGGCTGTTTCATAAGCAGCCTGCGCATTATCCAAATCCAACTGGCTGGCAGCATTCTGCGCATACAAAGGGCGGATACGCTCCAAATCCCGTTTGGCTTTCAATGCCTGCGCCTCATCTTTCTTTAACTGTGCACGGGCCTTGTCTGCCTTTGCACGATACTGGTCTTGATTGATAACAAATAAAACCTGGTTTTTAGTTATATACGTCCCCTCGGCAAAAAGCATACTCTCCAGATAGCCTTCCACACGTGCACGGACCTCCACAAACTGTTGCGCACGTATACGGCTACATACTCACCAAAAATTTCCACATCACCCACTTCGGCAGGTTCCACAATAACAGTAGGCAATTCCGGCTGAATTTTCTTGGGCCAGGTCAGTATCAGATAACCGGCAAGCAGCACTGCCATGCAGGCTATCATCATTATCACCCGTTTTTTTCTCAGCTTTAATTCTTTTTTGTAAAAAATAGTCTCATGCTTGTTTGTTTATTTAATTTAACCCTATTTCCCATTTCAAAGCAAACGCAATGCCAAAGCAAAACAAGGGGTATCCTTTATTATATAATAGTTTAGTTATCAGACATGAACACATATATAAGTAGTAATATTCCACCTGCTTTCCACACTCACATTGTAGAAAATCTCCACAAATGTAGAATTATTCCACGAACTATTTCTCATTAAAAACACATAAATTTTCATTTTTCCACTCAACTCATGAAGAAAAACACTATCTTTACCGAAAATAACACTATTCATTCACATAAAAAGTAAAGATTATGGCAAGTAGAAAAGCATTGAAAAAAGAACGTCAATTATATCGCCGGTGAATTATTCGCCGAATGCCTTATGAACAGTCTGTATGTACCTGGAACAGACAAGAAGAAAGCCGATGAACTAATGGGGGAAATTCTGAAAATGCAAGATGAATTTATCAGCCGTATCAGCCATACCGAACCGGGAAATGTAAAAGGTTACTACAAGAAATTCCGTTCTGATTTTAATGCAAAAGTAGACGCAATCATTGAAGCTATCGGCAAACTTAAATAACAAGAATGAAGAAAAGACTATATAGTTTTATCTATTATCGCCTGTTAGGTTGGAAAACAAATGTAACAGTGCCCAACTATGACAAATGTGTCATTTGTGCAGCGCCACATACATCCAACTGGGATTTGTTTATCGGCAAACTATTTTATGGTGCCATCGGACGAAACCAGCTTTATGATGAAGAAAGAGTGGTTTTTTTTCCCTTTAGGATTGTATAATTCAGAGCTATCGGAGGCATACCGGTAGACCGAAGCCGGAACACATCTCTGGTAGACCAGATGGCAAACAGATTTACTGAAAGCAAGCAGTTTTCATTTAGCCATTACTCCGGAAGGTACGCGCAAATCCAACCCGAACTGGAAAAAAGGTTTTTTACTTCATTGCGTTAAAAGCACAAGTTCCCATCATGCTTATCGGTATAGATTATCCTACCAAGACCATAACTTCCACCAAGGCAATAATGCCAACGGGAGACTTTGAAAAAGACATGCATGAAATAAAGCTCTATTTTAAAGATTTTCGCGGAAAGATTCCTGAGAATTTCTCGGTTGGAATAAATTAAAAGATAACCGATAGCAACTGTTTATTAAAATGAACCGACTGCGTGTCAGTATCCTACAAATGGATATTGCTTGGGAGAATAAACAAGACAATCTCCGCCGTCTTCGCGAAAAACTGGAAACACTTCGCGGAGCGACGGAGATTATTGTTTTACCGGAAACCTTTTCTACCGGTTTCAGCATGAACACCGACACATTGGCAGAGCCGGTAACAGGTAATACAATTACAACACTACGCCAATGGGCTTCAGAATATCAGATAGCTATTGCCGGAAGCTACATAGCTTGTGAAGAGAATTTTGTTTCATCTGAAAGCAATCCATTATCCTACAAAAACTCTACCTATTACAATCGCGCCTTTTTCCTCACTCCCGAAGGGGAAGCCTATTTTTACGATAAACGACATCTGTTCCGCATGGGCAACGAGACAGATAATTTCACGGCAGGCAGCCATCGTATCATAATTCCGTATCGAGATTGGAATATACTGCTACTCGTCTGCTACGACCTGCGCTTTCCGGTATGGAGCCGAAATACAGGCAATGAATACGACCTCCTGATTTACGTTGCCAACTGGCCTATACCCCGACGTAAAGTCTGGGACATACTTTTACAGGCACGGGCATTGGAAAATATCAGTTACGTTTGCGGTGTAAACCGTATCGGTAAAGACGGTAATGGCTTCTCCTATAACGGCGGCAGCGCAATCTACTCATACAAAGGTGAAATGCTGATTCAAGTGCCCGACCATGAAGAAGGAACAGCTACGGCTACTCTTGAACTTTCCGCACTGCAAGAATTCAGAAACAAATTTCCGGCATGGAAAGATGCGGATTCATTCACTATCGTCTCAGATAGTAATTCACGGTAGTCACTACCCGTATACTTTTAATATAAGGCGTATTGGCATCTCTGTCCGATATGGAGAATTGCCCCTGCGAAGCTTCCGTATCTTACCCAGACTACTGTCTGAGTCTTTTGCAAACTTTTCGGCAGCAGCACGGGCATTTTTCGTAGCTTCTTCTATCATTTGCGGTTTCACATTATTCAAGCCTGTAAATTCATACACCACATTATAGCGATAATCACCTCCACTGATGGCAATACCCTGTTTCAACAGTTCAGCCTGTTCCGACATCAGTTTCCGTACCTTATCTACATTTTTTGAAGTAACCGTAATGACTGATGTAGCATTATACCGATAAGCAATATCACGATTTCCATAACGTTCGGCCTGCATATCTATCACTTCTGGCGGGGCAATACTGATTTCTTCCTTAGCAATGCCGTTGCTTTCCAAAAACTTCACAATTGCCTTGTTTTTCTGTTCCATATTGGCATAAAGCAGCGACGGATCATTCCCTATATCTTTATACATCAAGGGCCATATCACCTTATCAGCAGGAACTTCCATCTCTGCCAGCCCTTTTACACTGACAATACGTTCTTTATCTATAAAATCATTTATACCCCATTTAATTATCACTCCCAGCAGTACCATACCAACGGCAATAATAGCCGCTTCTACTTTCCATGTTTTCATAATCCATCGTTTTATTAAGTTTATCATAAGTAAAACAAAATAACGAAAATAAAGTTCCCGCTTACCATCATCCTGATTAAAAGATATTAAACAGGTATTTCTTTAAACATTACGTATTAAATTTTAGAGTATTTAATAGAAATACCTAAATGTATGGAGTGCATCTTACCTAAAAAGTAGTTATTTTTGTCCTTTGAAATAATGTCTGACGACTGAAACAATTAATTTATTAACACTAACCCCTAAATCCTATGTTGACTCAACTTATCAACGCACGTATTCTGACCCCTCAAGGTTGGCTCAAGGACGGTTCCGTACTCATCAGAGACGGAAAAATTTTAGAAGTAACCAATTGCGACCTCGCCGTTATCGGTGCACAACTGATTGATGTAAAAGGAATGTATGTACTGCCCGGCGGTGTAGAAATCCATGCACATGGCGGTGGCGGACGCGATTTCATGGAATGTACCGAAGACGCTTTCCGCGATGCGGTCAAAGCCCACATGAAATACGGAACTACCAGCATATTCCCTACTCTGTCTTCTTCTACCGTACCGATGATTGAACAGGCAGCAGAGACTTGTACGAAGATGATGACGGAAAAAGACAGTCCTATACTGGGTCTGCACCTCGAAGGCCATTATCTGAACATGGCGATGGCAGGCGGACAGATGCCCGAGAACATCAAGAATCCCGACCCTAACGAATACATTCCTATCGTAGAAAACTGGCACTGCATCAAGCGTTGGGATGCTGCTCCCGAATTACCCGGAGCCATGCAGTTCGGAAAATATATCACCGGAAAAGGTATTTTGGCTTCGGTAGCCCATACACAAGCCGAATTTGAGGACATACGTACAGCCTATGAAGCCGGATACACACATGCTACACATTTCTATAATGCAATGCCCGGATTCCACAAACGCCGTGAATACAAATACGAAGGCACTGTGGAGAGCATTTACCTCATGGACGACATGACTGTGGAAGTTGTAGCCGACGGTATCCATGTACCGCCCACAATCCTGCGCCTGGTCTACAAGATAAAAGGTGTAGAACGGATGTGCGCCATCACCGATGCCCTGGCATGTGCGGCCAGCGACAGCAAAGAAGCCTTCGACCGCGTGTCATCATTGAAGACGGAGTATGTAAGCTTGCAGACCACTCCGCCTTGCCGGCAGTGTGGCTACTATGGACCGGCTGATACGTACAATGGTGCAGAAAGCCGATATACCTCTGGCAGACGCCGCACGAATGGTATCCGAAACACCGGCACGCATCATGTGTATACGATCGTAAAGGCTCGCTCCAAAAAGGGAAAGATGCCGATATTATCGTAATGGACGAAGATTTGAAGATTAGAGCGGTATGGGCAATGGGTAAATTAGTGCCTGAAACCGATACTTTATCATAAAATTTATCCCAACATCATGCGGATGAACTTTGTTTTTCGTATTTTTGTTAAGTTTTGAACAAGCGAACAGCTTTAATCATTTATTAATAACCAAATATTGTATGAAAACCAATCTTAGTTCTCAAATTACTCTGAATAGAGTATCCCCCAGGTACTACAGACCGGAGAACGCCTTCGAGCGGTCGGTACTGACACGTCTCGAGAAAATTCCGACAGATATTTACGAGTCTCCCGAAGAAGGAGCCAACCAGATTGCATTGGACATCGCACAGATGATTCGTGACAAGCAAAAAGCCGGACGCTTCTGTGTATTGGCACTGGCCGGCGGCAACTCACCGCGCAATGTCTATTCGGCTCTTGTGCGCATGCATAAAGAAGAAGGACTGAGTTTCCGTAATGTAGTGGTATTCAACCTTTACGAATATTATCCGTTGGCTTCGGACGCTGTGAACAGCAACCTCAATTCTTTAAAGGAAATGCTGCTCGACCACGTAGACATTGACATGCAGAACGTATTCAGCCCCAGCGGTACTATCGCCAAGGATACTATTTTCGAATATTGCCGTTTGTACGAGCAACGTATCGAAAGTTTCGGCGGCATTGATATAGCTGTGTTAGGTATCGGACGTGTCGGTAATATCGGTTTCAACGAACCGGGTTCACGCCTGAACTCCACCACCCGATTGATTTTGCTGGACAGTGACTCACGCAACGAAGCATCCAAAATGTTCGGAAGCATTGAAAGCACACCGGTAAGTTCCATAACAATGGGTGTAGCCACGATTCTCTCCGCCAAGAAAGTATATCTGCTGGCATGGGGTGAAGAAAAAGCCAAAATGGTAAAAGAATGTGTGGAAGGTAACGTAACGGATACAATCCCTGCCTCTTATCTTCAAACCCATAACAATGCCCATATCGCCATCGACCTTTCGGCAGCCGCCAACCTGACACGTATCCAACGTCCCTGGCTGGTGACTTCCTGCGAATGGAACGACAAACTGATACGCAGCGCCATCGTCTGGCTGTGCCAACTGACCGGAAAGCCGATTCTGAAACTGACCAACAAAGATTATAACGAAAACGGTTTGAGTGAATTGCTTGCCCTCTACGGTTCTGCCTATAATGTAAATATCAAGATTTTCAACGACCTGCAACACACCATCACCGGTTGGCCGGGCGGCAAGCCGAATGCGGACGACACTTATCGCCCCGAACGTGCGAAACCGTATCCAAAACGTGTCATTGTATTCTCCCCGCATCCGGACGATGATGTCATATCCATGGGAGGTACTATCCGCCGACTGGTAGAACAAAAACATGACGTACATGTGGCCTATGAGACTTCTGGCAACATTGCCGTAGGCGATGAAGAGGTAATCCGTTTCCTACACTTCATCAACGGTTTCAACCAACTCTTTAACAACAGTGAGGACCAAGTTATCAACGAAAAGTACACCGAAATCCGCAACTATCTGAAAGATAAGAAAGACGGTGATATGGACACCCGCGACATCCTGACTATCAAAGGACTGATTCGCCGCGGTGAAGCGCGTACGGCATGTACTTATAATAATATCCCGTTGGATCACTGCCATTTCCTCGACCTGCCGTTCTATGAAACGGGTAAGATTCAAAAGAACCCCATCAGCGAAGCAGATGTGGAAATCGTACGCAATCTGTTGCGTGAAGTGAAACCCCACCAAATCTTCGTTGCCGGTGACCTTGCCGACCCACACGGCACACACCGTGTTTGTACGGATGCCGTATTCGCAGCTATCGACCTTGAAAAGGAAGAAGGAGCCAAATGGCTGAAAGATTGCCGCATCTGGATGTATCGCGGTGCATGGGCCGAATGGGAAATCGAGAACATTGAAATGGCAGTGCCCATCAGCCCGAAGAATTACGTGCAAAACGTAACTCTATCCTGAAGCACCAAAGCCAGATGGAGAGCGCACCGTTCCTGGGCAACGACGAACGTCTGTTCTGGCAACGAAGCGAAGACCGCAACCGCGGTACAGCCGCACTGTACGACAGCCTGGGTCTGGCATCCTACGAAGCCATGGAAGCATTCGTAGAATACATTCCGCTGTAAATGTTTGCTAAATAGAAACAAGAGAGTGGGAAGTGATGAACTTCTCACTCTTTTTTTATGTATTTTTGTACGGTACTTAACCATCGGACATGAAAAAACTATATTTATCCATATTGTTCCTGCTCGCAGGAGTTGGTTCCGTCTTTTCACAAGACGTAGAACAGGCCGTTCGGGAACGGCTACAAGCCTTTTTCCAAACGTATATCCCTGGCAATGTCAATATCGGTACATGCGGCTCGACAGTGTACGTATCGATTTCCACCGAAAAACAATCCGCATCTATGCCGATAATACATTCTCCTACCAGCTTCCGGCCGGAAACGGTGAACAGAATTTACCGGGACATCAAAGAAATTCTTCCGGATCCCGTAACTTACTTCGACATTACTGTCTTTACAGACGGACATTCCATCAACGAACTTATTCCCAACACATACAGAAACGGAAAAAAAGACAAGAACCGCCTGTTTACCGATATACACTATAAAGACGCTCCCTGGGTGACCCGTACATCCCGTCCTTTTGAAATAACCCGCGGACTGGAAGGGCGCCATATCGCTCTGTGGCAAAGTCACGGAAAATACTACATCAATAACAAAGACAAATGGGGTTGGCAGCGTCCGCGCCTGTTCTGTACCTCCGAAGACCAATTCACACAATCGTTCATCCTGCCTTACCTCATCCCGATGCTGGAAAATGCGGGAGCCAACGTATTCACCCTCGCGAACGGGACACGCAAAAACAGGAAATCATCGTAGACAACGACGACAACCGAAACACCACAAACTCCCTCTATCTTGAAGTAAAGAGCAGAAAAGCACAGTGGGAAAAAAAACGCTCTGCCTGGATTTGCACAACAGAAGCGTATCTACACGGAAGGAGAAAATCCTTTTCATGACGGTACAGCCCGCTTTGCACAAACTGAAAAGAAGAAAAACAAAGCCTTTGCCGAGTGGGTTCCCGACATCCCGGAAACCGGAGAATATGCTGTATACGTTTCCTATCAAAGCCTGCCCAACAGCGTGAGCGATGCCAAATACCTTGTATTCCATAACGGCGGTGTCACTGAGTTTAAAGTAAACCAACGTATAGGCGGCGGCACATGGTATATCTCGGCACTTTTACTTTCGACAAAGGAAGCAACGACTACGGCATGGTAGTATTAAGCAATGAAAGCCGGGAAAAAGGAGTGGTATGCGCCGATGCCGTGCGCTTCGGCGGTGGTATGGGCAACATTGTGCGCGGCGGCCAAGTCAGCGGTCTGCCCCGTTATCTGGAAGGCGCGCGTTATTCCGCCCAATGGGCCGGTATGCCCTACCCCGTATATGCCGGATACAAAGGACAGAACGACCTTTCGGATGATATCAATGTACGTTCGCGTACAATCAACTACCTATCGGGCGGTTCAGTATTCAACCCCAAAGAACCGGGATTGGGAGTTCCTCTTGAGATGAGTATAGCACTGCACAGCGATGCGGGTTTCAGGACAGACGACCAGATTGTAGGTACACTCGGCATCTACACTACCCATTTCAACGATGGCAAGTTAGCGGCAGGAACAGACCGCTACGCCTCGCGCGACCTTACCGACCTGTTCCTCACCCGTCTGCAACAGGACATCCGTTCCACTTTCAATGCAGACTGGACGCGCCGCAGCATGTGGAACCGTAACTACAGCGAGACCCGCCTGCCTGCTGTTCCTTCCACAATCATAGAACTTCTATCGCACCAGAATTTTGCCGACATGCGCTTGGGACACGACCCCAAATTCAAGTTCACGACAAGTCGTGCCCTATACAAATCCATCCTGCAATATATCTGTACCCAACATAATAAAGAATACGTCGTACAGCCCTTACCTGTCAACAATTTCTCCGTCCGCTTCGGTAAGAAGAAAAATACCCTGGAACTTTCCTGGCAAGGAGTGGATGACCCGTTGGAACCGACTGCCACACCCCGCGAATACATTGTCTATACACGCATCGGACGAGGCGGATTTGATAATGGCGTACGCGTAAGCAATCCTTTCCACACTCTGAAGATAGAACCGGGCATCGTCTATTCTTTCAAAGTAACGGCAGTGAACCGGGGTGGTGAAAGCTTCCCGTCCGAAATCCTTGCCGCATACAAGTCCAAGCACGAAAAAGCACGCGTTCTCATCATCAACGGTTTCGACCGTATCAGTAGCCCTGCTGTGATAAACACACCCAACGAAGCCGGCTTTGACTTGACGAAAGACCCGGAGTACCTTATCTATATGATATATCACTCTGCGGCAGCCAGCTGAATTTCGACCGCAAAGAAGCCGGAAAACGTTTGGGAGAAAGCAGCAATGAATACGAAGGGATAAAAATAGCCGGAAACACATTCGACTATCCCTTTATACACGGTAAAGCCATACAGGCCATCGGCGGCTACAGCTTTACTTCATGCAGCGATGAAGCCGTAGAAAACGGTAGTGTAGCATTGGAGGAATATCCAATAGCAGACTATATTCTGGGACTGGAAAAGACGGACGACAATCTGTCACGGGCAACCTATTACAAAACTTTCTCTTCGTCCATGCAGCGTGCCTTGACAGCCTACTGCCGGTCGGGCGGCAACCTACTGGTCAGCGGTGCATACATAGGCAGCGACATGAACGACTCGCAAGGCAATCGGGAATTCACCCAAAACATCCTGAAATACCGTTTTGACAGCAGCTTACAGGTATCCGGCGAACATATCGGCATACAAGGTCTGGGGCGCATCCTCAGCATTCCCCGCCTGCCCAATGAACGGGCTTATCCCGTGACAGCCCCCGATTGTATCCGCCCTATGGCAACCGCCTTTCCCGTAATGACCTATACCGAGGGAAATCTTCCTGCTGCCATAGCTTATAAAGGTAACGACTACCGCACATTCATCATGTCATTTCCCTTTGAAAGTATCCGGGAAGAAGCCGGCAGAACAGCGGTTATGGCATCTATTCTGCATTTCTTTTCCGCCGATAATGCAGGTGTGCACAGAGAATAACGGCAATCTTGATAAATAATCCGGTGAAATAGGTATAATCTGTGGTGAAAAACTTATCTTTGCTTTTACAGAAAATATGAATCACCGAATATTAACCATTAAAACATTAACGCCATGTACACTATACAAGCCAATCCCAGCGGAACCCGCAACTTGGAAATCTCGAAGAGAACCTTGCCACTATCGAAAAATACGGCCTCTTCCGTCATCTCATCGACAGCAACGGCATCGTGGACGAAACCGTGCTCGACAAACTCAAACTGAATATCCGTTCTCTCATTGCCGCCCAAGAAGAGGACAGCAAAGACCTGCTCGACCTCTGCATCGATGTTATCTACCACAACAATATGAAAGCCTTCGGATTACAGCAGCTTATCAAGCTCTACCTGCAATGGCTTTCCCAACAAACAACCATAGAAGAGGAAGAAAATAAATGAGAACCATCGACACACGTGGACAGAGCCTGTACAGTCCTCTTATTCCGGCCATAAAGGCATGTGCGAAGCCGGAAAAGGCGAGAAACTGGAAATCATTATGGACGATGCAACCGCCTTTAATGACCTCAAAGAGTATCTTGCCGAACAGGGAATCGGCTTCCGGGAGATTTACGACGGAGAGGAAATGCTGGTACAATTCTGTAAGTAATTAAAACTTTCCGTATCTTTGCACCCATGAAAGAGTACAGACTGACTGATTGGTTGCCTACAACCAGGAAAGAAGTGGAACTTCGCGGGTGGGATGAGCTGGACGTTATTTTGTTCAGCGGTGATGCATATGTGGATCATCCGTCATTCGGGGCAGCCGTCATTGGACGCATCCTCGAAGCGGAAGGTTTGCGTGTGGCGATTGTACCCAACCCAACTGGCGAGATGACTTACGGGATTTTAAGAAACTGGGACGTCCCCGCCTCTTCTTCGGTGTCAGTGCAGGTTGTATGGACAGTATGGTCAACAAATACACTGCTAATAAACGTCTGCGCAGCGATGATGCCTATACTCCCGACGCACGTCCGGATATGCGTCCCGAATATCCTTCGATTGTCTATACCCAAATACTGAAAAAGCTATATCCGATGTACCTGTCATACTGGGCGGCATCGAAGCAAGCATGCGCCGGTTGACACATTACGACTACTGGCAAGACCGTGTGCGCCCAAGCATCCTCGTGGACAGCGGTGCCGATGCACTGATATATGGCATGGGCGAGAAACCGATTGTGGAACTTGTACGAAAACTGAAACAGCAACAACCGGTTCTTGACATCCCCCAACTGGCTTATCTTACAAAAGAAGTGCTGCCGCAAGAAGGGATATCACCCTATTTACGCACGAAGAATGTCTAAAAGACAAGAAGAAACAGGCTTCCAACTTCCGCCATATCGAAGAAGAGAGTAATAAATATGCTGCGTCGCGTATCTTGCAGGCCGTAGGCAAGCAAACTGTCGTTGTCAACCCACCTTACGCGCCCTTGACGGAAGCGGAACTCGATCGTTCTTTCGACCTTCCCTACACGCGTCTCCCGCACCCCAAATATAAGGGCAAGCGCATACCCGCATACGATATGATTAAGTTCTCCGTCAACATCCATCGTGGATGTTTCGGCGGTTGTGCTTTCTGTACCATTTCGGCACATCAGGCAAGTTTATCGTTAGCCGCAGCAAGGAAAGCATATTGAAAGAAGTAAAGGCAGTAATGGAACTACCGGACTTCAAAGGGTATCTTAGCGACTTGGGCGGTCCTTCTGCCAATATGTACAAGATGCGGGGACGTGATGAAGCCATATGTAAGAAGTGCAAACGCCCGTCGTGCATCCATCCCAAAGTATGTCCTAACCTGAATACAGACCACAGTTCGCTACTCGATATTTATCATGCGGTAGACAGTCTGCCCGGCATCAAAAAATCATTTATCGGCAGCGGTGTACGCTATGACCTACTGCTGCACCAAAGCAAAGACCCCAAAACCAACAAAAGCACGCAGGAATACACCCGCGAACTCATAGTCCGCCATGTCAGCGGCCGCCTTAAAGTTGCGCCGGAGCATACTTCGGAACGGGTGCTCAGCATCATGCGCAAACCGCCGTTCAGCCAGTTCGGAGAGTTCAAAAAGATATTCGACCGTATCAACCGCGAAGAAGGTCTACGACAACAGCTCATCCCCTACTTTATCTCCAGCCACCCCGGCTGCAAGGAAGAAGACATGGCGGAACTTGCGTCATCATCAAGCGTCTGGACTTTCATCTGGAACAGGTACAAGACTTTACTCCTACCCCCATGACCGTTGCTACCGAAGCATGGTACACTGGTTTCCACCCCTATACACTGGAACCCGTATTCAGTGCCAAGACCCAGCGCGAGAAATTGGCGCAACGCCAGTTCTTCTTCTGGTATAAACCCGAAGAACGGAGAAATATCATCAATGAACTGCGACGGATAGGACGGAAAGATTTAATTGACAAGCTATATGGGAAATAATTTGTATCTACATACAAGATGAACATCTTTAGGTTAAAATGATCATTCTTCACCTGCATCGCCACTATTTCCTGTAATACCGCCACAGCCTCTTCTACGGTAGTGATGTCCTTCACCACCATGCTCCGCTTGCCGTTCTGCTCGCGCAGGTCGCAACGGCGGGTATATTTCATCATGTAGGCAATGATTTTACCGAAAGCCAGGCTCTGATAGTAAGGACTATCCAAATTGGAGACAAAGAATAGCGTCATGCGACTGCCTTTGAGGAACACCTTTTCCGTTCCCAGACGTGCCGCAAGGCGGCGCAGGGGAACAATACGGAGCAATTCCTCTGTTTCGGGCGGTATAGGTCCGAAACGGTCTTCGAGGCGGACACGGAAAGCATCTACATCTTTATCCAGCGTCAAGCCGTCCAATTCGCGGTAGAGCAGCATACGTTCGCTGCTACCGGTGACGTAGGCAGCGGGCAACAACAGTTCGAGATCACTTTCCACCTGGCATTCGTCAACAAACTGTTCGCCGCTGATAGTACCGTCGCCTTTCAGTTCGTCGGCGTAAAGGTCGGCAACTCATCGGTCTTAAGCACGTACGGCTTCGGACAATATCTTCTGATAAGTTTCGTAACCCAGGTCGGCAATAAAACCGCTTTGCTCCGCGCCGAGCATATTACCCGCACCGCGGATGTCGAGGTCCTGCATGGCAATATGGATACCGCTACCTAAGTCGGAGAAGTTCTCGATGGCCTGCAAGCGGCGTTTGGCTTCCGGCGTAAGCGAGGACAAGGGAGGAGCAAGCAAGTAGCAGAAAGCCTTTTTGTTGCTGCGCCCCACACGGCCGCGCATCTGGTGCAGGTCGCTCAAGCCGAAATTCTGTGCCTGGTTGATGATGATGGTATTGGCGTTCGGTATGTCAATACCGCTCTCGATAATGGTGGTGGCAAGCAAGACGTCATAATCATAGTTGACAAAATCGAGAATAATCTTCTCCAGTTCGGCAGGCTCCATCTGCCCGTGACCGATACAGACACGGCAATCGGGAATGTTGCGCTCTATCATCGCTTTCAGTTCCGAAAGATTGGAGATGCGGTTGTTTACAAAGAACACCTGCCGTTACGGCTCATTTCGAAGTTTATGGCATCGGTAATAATCTCATCGCCAAAAGTATGCACTTCCGTCTGAATAGGATAACGGTTGGGCGGCGGCGTTTGGATAACGCTCAAATCGCGCGCGCCATCAAGGAGAACTGCAAGGTTCGGGGGATGGGAGTGGCGGTCAGGGTCAGGGTATCCACGTTTACTTTCAACTGGCGGAGTTTCTCCTTGACGGAAACGCCAAACTTCTGTTCCTCGTCGATAATCAGCAGGCCGAGGTCTTTGAACTTAACATCCTTACCCAAGATGCGGTGCGTACCGATAAGGATATTCACCTCCCCCCCCGCAAGACCTTTGACAACGGCTTTGGTCTGTGCCGCCGTCCGGGCACGACTCAAATATTCCACACGGCAAGGCAAGCCTTTCAAACGCTCCTTGAAAGTCTGGAAATGCTGGTAGGCAAGGACGGTGGTGGGAACAAGGACGGCAACCTGCTTGTTGTCCGCCACCGCCTTGAAAGCGGCACGTATGGCAACCTCGGTCTTGCCGAATCCTACATCACCGCATACCAGCCGGTCCATGGGGCGGGCACTTTCCATATCCGCCTTTACGTCGGCAGTCGCCTTGCTCTGGTCGGGGGTATCCTCGTAAATGAAAGATGCTTCCAGCTCCCGTTGCAGAAAACTGTCGGGACTGTATTGAAAGCCTTTCTCTTCGCGCCGTTGCGAGTAGAGCTTTATCAGGTCGCGGGCTATATCTTTAATCTTGGTCTTGGTGCGATCCTTCAGTTTCTCCCACGCACCGGTTCCCAGCTTGTTGAGACGGGGAGCTTTCGCCTTCTTTGCCTTTGTATTTGGAAACCTTGTGCAAAGAGTGGATGGAGACAAAGACCACGTCGTCATTCTGATAGACCAGACGCATCACTTCTTGCGTAGTGTCTCCGTTGGGAATACGTATCAATCCCGTAAAACGCCCAACGCCGTGGTCAGTGTGCACCACGTAATCTCCGGGGGTAAACTGGTTCAGCTCCTTCAGGCTCAGAGCCACCTTGCCACTGCGGGCTTTATCGCTTTTCAGGTTGTATTTATGGAAACGGTCGAAAAGCTGGTGGTCGGTAAAGATACAGAGACGCAACGTATCGTCGGCAAAACCCTCGTGCAGGGTACGTTCAACGGGTGTGAAGGAGATATTATCTCCCCGGTCTTCAAAAATAGCGCGGATACGGTCGGTCTGCTTCAGACTGTCGCTGCATATATAGAGGGTATAGTTACGAGAAAGATAGTCGCGGAAACTTTCTGCCACCAAGTCGAAATTCTTATGGAAGATAGGCTGTGCAACGGTGCTGAACGTAACTGTTGCATCCGGCGTTCCGGTGGGCTTCGTACCGAATTCCATGCGACGGAAATCGAGGGCACGCAAAGTAAACTCTCCTCCATCAATCAACTTACCTTCCAGAGAGATCGCACCGTTTTCTTCGGCTTCGCAGGCTGCAATAGCCTGTGCGGTAAGCGATTCATCGTGGACAGCCTGAATACGTTCCCGCAACCAAAGGAAATCGCGCATCGCCAGCAAAGTATCCGGCCGCAGAAAATCCAAGAAAGAAACCATTCCACCATTCCCCCCTTGCTCCAAGCTACGGCTCAAATCGGGAACAATGACAATCTCCTCTTTCTTCTCTTTGGAAAGCTGGCTCTCCACTTCAAAAGTACGGATACTCTCCACCTCATCTCCAAAAAAGTCGATACGGAAAGGAAACTCGGACGAAAAGGAAAAAACATCGATAATACTGCCGCGCACAGCATACTGCCCCGGTTCGTACACATAATCCACATACTCGAACCCATAGCTACGCAGCACTTCCGTAACAAAGTCCATATCCACCTTTTCGCCGGCATGAAGCTTCAAGGTTTTATCTCCCAACTCCTTACGGGATACGACTTTTTCCGCCAACGCATCCGGATAAGTAACTACACAAAGTCCCTCTTCTCCCTTTTGTAAACGGCTCAGCACTTCCGTACGGAGAATCTCGTTAGCCGCATCTTTCTGACCGTACTTTATGGCACGGCGAAAAGAAGAAGGAAAAAACAACACCTGTCCGGTTCCCAAAATCTGTGTCAGGTCGTGGTAGAAATATCCCGCCTCTTCCAAATCACCGAGGATAAAGACAAACGGACATTCCGCCCGTTGCACCAGCACGGATGAAAACAGTGAGGCGGCAGAGGCACACAGGCCACTGCAATAGAGATGACGGACGGAATCATCCTTTAGCAACTTGCACATGCCTTCTACATTGGGGTGGGTGGCGTATAATTGTTGAAGTTCGGTAATAATCATTGCTGTCTTTTTTAGTTCACCGTAGATTACACAAAGTCACACAGATTAAGAGAATCCGATAATCTGTGTAAACTCATAAATGTTCCATAACGAATTTACGTTGCAAAAATACATAAATAATCCTTAGTTTTATCTGTAAGTAATAGAAAAGCACTACTTTTGTTCCCAATAACAAGCTCCATCTATTTTTAATGAATATGCAGACATCAGACAGCATTGTCATCATCCCCACCTACAACGAACGGGAAAACATCGAGAATATCATCCGTGCCGTTTTTGCCCTAGAACACGGATTCCACATACTTGTCATCGAAGACGGTTCGCCCGACGGCACAGCCGCCATCGTAAAAGACTTGCAACGCGAGTTTCCCAACCGCCTGTTTATGGTGGAGCGTAAGGGAAAACTAGGACTGGGTACGGCTACATAGCCGGATTCAAATGGGCTTTGCAACGCGACTACCAATATATATTCGAAATGGATGCCGATTTCAGCCATAACCCCAAAGACCTGCCCCGCCTCTACCGGGCTTGTGCCGAAGAGGGAGCGGATGTGCCATCGGCTCGCGCTACGTCAGCGGCGTGAATGTGGTAAACTGGCCTATGGGACGTGTGCTGATGTCTTATTTCGCTTCCAAATATGTACGGTTTATCACGGGATTGCCCATACATGACACTACCGCCGGCTTTGTATGCTACCGCCGCAAGGTATTGCAAACCATCAATTTGGACGGCATCCGCTTCAAAGGGTATGCTTTCCAGATAGAAATGAAATTTACCGCTTACAAATGCGGAGCGAATGTAAAGGAAGTGCCGGTTATCTTTATCAACGCGAATTGGGAACATCTAAGATGAACAGCAGCATTTTCGGAGAAGCCGTGTTCGGAGTTATCCGGCTGAAATGGAACAGCCTGTTCCACAAATATCCAGACTTAAAAAACTAAAGATATGAAAAGAACACTGATACACAACGCTACAATTGTCAACGAGGACAAAGCTACAAGGCTCGGTAGTGATAGAAAACGGGCGCATCGCCGAAGTGCTTACCAACTGGAAGCCTCTTTCCGCCCCTTGTGAAGAAGTGATTGATGCAACAGGATGCTACCTGCTACCCGGCATTATCGACGACCATGTGCATTTTCGTGATCCGGGTCTTACCCATAAGGCAGATATTCTGACGGAAAGCCGTGCAGCGGCTGCCGGCGGGGTGACTTCCATTATGGACATGCCCAATACCAATCCGCTGACCGTAACGTTGGATGCCTTGAATGCCAAACTCGACTTGCTGAATGAGAAGTGTATCGTCAACCATTCCTGCTACTTCGGAGCAACCAACAACAACTATACGGAATTTGACAAGCTGGACAAAACACCGCGTTTGCGGCATCAAGCTGTTCATGGGCTCCAGTACCGGTAATATGCTGGTGGATAAAATGAACAGCCTGCTGAATATATTCAACGGTACGGATATGCTGATTGCCGCCCATTGCGAAGATCAGGAAACAATAAAAAACAATATCGAGAAATACAAGCAAAAATATAAAGGAGCGGATGACATTCCCGTCAGTGCCCACCCCAGTATCCGTTCCGTTCCGGCATGTTATGCCTCTTCCGAACTGGCTGTCCGTCTGGCAAAGATTGCCGGAGCGCGCCTGCACATCCTGCATGTTTCCACAGCCAAAGAACTGCAACTGTTCAGTGACGAACCTTTGGCAAGCAAGAACATCACCGCCGAAGCATGTGTAGCGCATTTACTTTTTACGCTGACGCACTACAACAGTCTGGGCACACGCATAAAGTGTAATCCTGCCGTTAAACGAAAAACAGACCGGGAAGCGCTGCGGGCCGCTGTCAACTCAGGACTGATTGACGTTATCGCCACCGACCACGCTCCTCACTTGTTGAATGAGAAAGAGGGCGGGGCTTTGAAAGCGATGTCCGGTATGCCTATGATACAATTCTCCCTTGTCAGCATGTTAGAACTCGTGGACAAAGGAGTGTTCTCACTGGAAACAGTTGTTCAAAAAATGTGTCATGCACCTGCCCGGATATACGGTATTTGCCACCGTGGATATATCCGTGAAGGCTATCAGGCGGATTTAGTGCTGGTACGCCCCAACTCCCCCTGGGAAGTCAGTGCCGACAAGATTCTGAGCAAATGCGGCTGGAGTCCTTTGGAAGGGCATACGTTCAACTGGAAAGTAGAAAAAACGTTTGCCAACGGACATCTTATTTACAACGGCAATACGGTGGACGATTCTTACCGCGGTGAAGAGTTGCGGTTCGATTATCCGTCGGCAGGAGCATAACATATATTATATTATTCAGAGCATAACCTTATATAGAGATTATCAATTGCCAACCATCAATTATAAAATCCATGAGGTAAGCCCCTATATCAACTGGATTTATTTTTTCCATGCCTGGGGCTTTCAACCCAAGTTTGCGGCAATCGCCAACATTCACGGTTGCGATTCCTGCCGCGCCATGTGGCTTGCGGCTTTTCCGCAAGAAGAACGCGCCAAAGCCGCCGAGGCTATGCAATTGTTTAAGGAAGCCGGCAGAGTACTCAACCGGTTGGATGAGGAAATTTCGGTACAATGTATTTACAGGCTATGCAGTGCCAATGCGGAGGGAGACAATCTCATCATCGAAGATACGGTGTTCCCTCTGCTCCGCCAGCAGACACCTCATCCGGACGGAAGTCCGTTTTTCTGCCTGAGCGACTTCATACGGCCTCTTTCATCCGGAGTGCCGGATACGATAGGGCTTTTTGCATCTTCCGTCAGTGCGGAGAGCAAAGAATGTTATAAAGACGATCCTTATAAGCATCTTCTCGTACAGACCCTGGCAGACCGGCTTGCCGAAGCCGCAACAGAAAAGATGCACGAATATGTGCGCAAGACAGTCTGGGGATATGCCCCCGATGAATCGCTTTCCATCCCGGATTTACTGGTTGAGAAATATCAGGGCATCCGTCCGGCAGTAGGCTATCCTTCCCTACCCGACCAATCCGTAAACTTTATATTGGACGAATTGCTGGATATGAAACAGATAGGCATTACGCTCACCGAAAACGGAGCCATGTATCCGCATGCCTCTGTCTGCGGTCTTATGTTTTCGCATCCCCGGTCACGCTATTTCGCCGTAGGCAAGATTGGTGAAGACCAGTTGGAAGATTATGCTCGTCGGCGCGGTAAACCGATTGAGGAAATGCGAAAGTTTCTGGCAGCAAACTTAAAGAGTTAAATGTTGCAAGTGTGATTTTCCGGTTTCTCTTACGACAAACAGAATAAAAGCGATTCGAGCAAGCATATACAATGGAAAATGTAGAACAAGAGTTTCTGTCCGTCATACGGGAATATGAGCGCGTCATCTATAAGGTGTGTTACCTGTACACTACTCCGAACGCGACTCTTAATGACCTGTATCAGGAGGTAGTGCTCAATATATGGAAAGCGTTTCCTAAATTCAGAAGGGAATGTAAAATATCGACGTGGATTTACCGTATCGCCTTGAATACCTGTATCAGCTTCATACGGAAAGAAAAGAACATCCCGGAGATTGTCACCCTCACCCAGGAAGCCGACCGCAGCGAAGAGGACGATGAAACGCAAACCATGTTACAACAACTCTACCGGATGATAAACCGGCTGGGACAGTTGGAGAAGTCTATCATCCTGCTTTATCTGGAAGAAAAAAGCTATGAAGATATTTCCGAGATTACCGGACTGACCGTAACCAACGTGGCCACCAAACTCAACCGCATTAAAGACAAACTGAAAAAGATGAATAAGGAGGATTAATATATGGAACTGGACGAACTGAAAAAATCATGGAATGCCTTGGATGCACAGTTGCAAAAGGAACCTATTGCCGATGAGAAACAGATAAAAGAACTGATTGCAAGTTATAAAACAAATACCCGGCACAGTTTGGGACGACTCGTTATCCTGCAACGCTTCTCGCTTGGAACAGGTGCGGTAGGATTGGCTGTCATCCTGCTGGTGTGGTTCTTACTGCCTGCCTTCGGTTTCAACGAGCATTTGCAGAACAAGATAATCCTATTTCTAATTTTCATTACCGTAACTATTCTCGGCAGTATGTGGTGGGACTGGAAAACCTACCTTTGGAACAAAAACACCCACATAGACGAAATGTCCGTAGCCGAAGTGAGCCGACGCATGACAAGATTCCGCAACTGGACCCGTTACGAAATATGGGCAGTAGCTGTCTGGACCGTTATCTTCACCATACTGTTCTTCTGGATAATGGATTACTATACACTGCCTCTCATGGTACAAGCCGTCTTGCTCGGTTGTTACATCATCCTAGATGCGCTTCTTATTTATTTCATATATAAAAAAGTCGTTTACAAACATCTCGACAGTATTAAAAAGAACATAGAAGAATTGAAAGATATATGCACCGAATAACTCTCATACTTATCTTATGCCTGCTTTTACCGGACATGTACATCTACTTAGTGTACATCGTAAAGAGAACACGTAACATCCTCTGGCGCAGTGTGTATTGGTTTCCTACCGTTGTGCTGGTAGCTATATATGTGTATTATATCTATATGACAGGCGACAATGCGCTTTCACGCCATCCGCAAGGCATCGGCAGGCTGGCAGTAGCCGTAATGCTGTTTGCCGTCCCGAAGACGGTATTCATGCTTTGTTCGCTGCTTGGCATATTGATGCGAGGAATCAGCCGCCTTTTGTCATTCATCATTTTTCATACGCCGTTCAGAAATCCCCGTTTTCCTTTCGTTGCCCACCGGCTTCCCTACACACTACTCGGACTGGTATTGGGTACAGTATGTTTTGCCAATATCCTTTATGGTGCCATTGCGGGTATCACGCGCTTTGAGGTAAAGAATGTCGAATATCGCTCAGCCAACATTCCCAAAGGTTTTGACGGTTACCGCGTTCTTCAGCTATCGGATATACATATAGGCAGTTGGTTGGGAAATCCGGAAGCTATCCGGCGTCTGGTTACGCTGGTGAACGAACAGCAAGCAGACCTCATTGTCTTTACCGGCGATTTGGTCAATCAGCAAAGCCACGAACTGGACGATTTCAAAGAGACACTTTCCCAGCTTCATGCTCCCGACGGAGTATATTCTATCCTCGGCAATCACGATTACGGAACATATTACCGCTGGCATAACAGAAAAGAGGAAGCAGCCAACTTGGAGTATCTAATAGGACAGCAAAAAGATATGGGTTGGAAAATGCTGAATAACGAGCATTGCATCCTATATCATAAGGGCGACAGCATAGCGCTGATAGGTGTTGAAAACGACGGCGAACCGCCTTTCTCACAATTCGCCGATTTACCCAAAGCGATGCAGGCACGGAAGGCATGTTCCGTATATTGCTCAGCCATAACCCTACGCACTGGCGACGCGAAGTTTTGCCGGACTCGGATATAGAGTTAACCCTTTCCGGACATACGCACGCCATGCAGATGGAAATATTCGGACACTCGTTATCTTCTCTCATCTATCCTGAATGGAGCAGTATGTACTACGAAGGCAAACGCGCCCTGTATGTAAATGTCGGTATAGGATACGTAGGCCTGCCTTTCCGCTTCGGCGCATGGCCCGAAGTCACCGTCATAAAATTAGTTAGCGAGAAAGAGTGACAGAATATAAAAAAGACCTATCTTTGTGACAAATAAAATCCACAACCCATGAAGATACTCTACAATATTTACCAGATTTGCTTTGCACTGCCTGTTTTATTGGTGCTGACTGTCCTTACCGCATTGGTCACAATTATCGGTTTCGTTACTGGGGGGCGCATTTCTGGGGATATTATCCGGGTAAAATATGGTCACAACTGATTTGCTACCTGTTGCTCATTCCAGTAAAGATAAACGGACGCGAGAAGCTTCACAAACGTACTTCTTATGTGTTTATCCCCAATCATCAAGGATCTTTCGATATTTTCCTGATTTACGGCTTCCTGGGCAGAAACTTCAAATGGATGATGAAGAAAAGCCTGCGTAAGATTCCGTTCGTAGGCAAGGCATGCGAAAGCGCGGGACATATCTTCGTAGACCGTTCCAGCCCTAAAAAAGTGCTGGCCACCATGCGCCAGGCAGAGGCTTCCTTAAAAGATGGAGTATCATTGGTGGTATTCCCTGAAGGAGCACGCACATTCACTGGACACATGGGATACTTCAAGAGAGGAGCCTTTCAATTGGCTGACGAACTGCAACTGGCGGTAGTGCCTGTTACTATCGACGGCTCGTTTGAGATACTTCCCCGCACGGCAAGTGGATACACCGCCACCGCATGATACTGACGATTCATGAACCGATTGCCCCTAAAGGACAAGGGGCGGAGAATATCAAGCAACTATGGCAGAAGCCTATACGGCAGTAGAAAGCAGCCTTCCGGAGAAGTTTAAAGGAATGGTTAAAAACGAAGATCAAGACCGTTGAAAGTCCTTCATCCGCACTGGCCTACGGTTTATTGGCGGAAGTATCAGTTGAGACGTTTTGCCTGACGTCGCTGATGTTCCTCAATCAACTGCATGTTTTCTTTCGCCTTTGAAAGGAACTCCTTTATCAAACTGATTCTGCTTGAATGTCAATGGAGCGGTTTCGCATAATATCCTCTATCTGCGGAGTCATGACAGGATACGGTAATGTACTACACATTCATCATAAATACGCTTGGCCCCAGAACATTTTCATTATTGTCAATAATGAACTGCTTCACATAATTATTCATTTCTTCGACAAGAGTTTCCCCTTCTTTCGCCAGCTCCTTATGGACATCTTCCAAATTGGCTCCGTCCAGCACCATACGCGCCTCCTTACGGTCGAGTTCCTCTATCTGCAGTTCCAGTGCATTCCGTTTTTCTATAAACTCATACAACCGGTCATTGAGCAATGTCCCTTTAGCCGTCAATTGCGTATTTGAAATAGAGACTTCTATCTTACCGTCTTCCAGTACAAGCGGCATAATCCCTTCATCGTCCATATAGAGAGTTACCATCATCACAGAGTCTACAGGACCTTTCATTGAGAAAAGTCCATGAATAACTTCCGCAGAATCGACAGCTACCCACTGCCCGTTCTGAAGAGTTTTAAGAAACAACATTTTTCCATCAAGCTTGTCACGGAAGAACTGCCTTCCACCTTGTACTTTCGGGTACAAGAAGTGAAAAACACGAGTAAAAGCAAAAGAGGCAAAATACGATTTACACTCATTCTAATCATGCAGGAAACGATTTATGGATTACACGTGGCAAAGGTATTAATATTCCTTATAAACGGGATAGAAAGAAAGGAATTTTCATTTGGTTTACGTATTTTTGCACAATCATAAATATAAAAAACGGAGAAATATACATGTCAACCTACGCTCCTTTTGCCAAACCTCTTTATGTAATGCTCAAGCCCGTAGGGGCTGTATGCAACCTGGCATGCGATTATTGTTATTATCTGGAGAAGTCCAAACTGTATGTAAACAATCCAAAACACGTGATGAGCGATGAACTGCTGGAGAAGTTCATTGAAGAATATATCAATTCACAAACAATGCCTCAGGTATTGTTCACCTGGCACGGCGGAGAAACCCTGATGCGCCCGCTGACCTTCTACAAAAAAGCGATGGAACTGCAAAAGAAATACGCCAACGGACGGACGATTGACAACTGCATACAAACCAACGGCACACTGCTCACCGACGAATGGTGCGAGTTCTTCAAAGAGAACAATTGGTTGGTGGGCGTATCTATCGACGGGCCGCAGGAGTTTCATGACGAATACCGCAAAAACAGGCTTGGAAGACCATCCTTTGTCAAAGTGATGCAAGGCATCAACCTGCTGAAAAAGCACGGAGTGGAATGG